>OIWT01001477.1_pt1 | contig 28022 bp, 32 predicted proteins | sample 1587701 | NCBI WGS metagenome assembly OIWT01 (sample SAMEA3888904, study PRJEB22519) | human gut metagenome | biome: human gut; feature: human-associated habitat; material: faeces | place: Denmark | collected 2009 | reverse complement strand
CACAAGTCCGCGCGCCGCCCCATGGCCTCCTACACGCCCCATCCCCTGCAGCCCCTGCAGCCCCTGCAGCCCCTGCAGCCAACTCCTCTTCAACCTATTCAGCCAACTCCCTTACAACCCGCCCCTCTTCAACCCCTGCAGCCAACTCCCCTGCAGCCATTCACCAGCGAGATGAATCAGTCAGAGGACGACCATGGCGTGTGCGCCTGCGTCTCCTTCTCCGCAACGGGCGGCGTGGTGATCGCCAAGCCCGGCTCCGTCGTGATGTACCCTCCGAGCGGGAGTTTCATCGTAGGCGACCACTGAACGATCTGGTGGATGAGGATCAACGACAACTGTACGCGCTGTATCCCGGCCCGCTCACTCGAGGCAGCAAGAAGGACCGCGTTCTCCAATTCATTGATTATCAATACAACCACTGTACGTGCACTCCACCCCACTCACCCACAGCGACGTCGACGGAGTGGCAGCTTCTGTGGGGCGTTCTCCGCATCCACGTGGAGGCCAACGGCGTGATCAACGGCGAGCGAAGGTGCGAGCGAGGGATGTACGTGAGGCGTAGCAAGGCCACCACGGAGAAGCTGTGCGCTCTCCTGATGAATCACTCCAGCAACACCGTCGATCTGCCGCCGGCGGAGATCCCGAACCCCGACACGGCCACCTACGCCAGCGACCTGATCAGCATTCAGGACATGCTCTTGGAGGGAAAAGTGGGCGTTGCCGCGGTTCTTCATCGTAGCGCATGGACGCTATCTCCGTCGCCAAAGCCAATCACATCTGGCCCCTGGCGCTGCTGGCAGGCTACATGGAGGGAGAAGACATGTTCCGCAGTGTGTGCATGGAATACTGTTCCGCGGTGTTCCCGCCAAGCAACACGCTGGCCGTGATTCTGCCGCTCATTCTCTCCCAAGGGAAGGCCAAGCTGGAGGGCGTTTCGTTGGAGAATTGGCCGCGGTTATTGTCGGGAGTTCTGGCCACCGTGTCCAGCGCCAACTCCATTCCCATTCTGACGGAAATGGGCAAGAATTTGGCCGCTCAACAGCACCTCATTCCCGCCCAGATTTGCTTCATGGTGGAAATCGGGGCGATTTCTGACACCTAGTTGGCGGGAAAAGAGCTGCAGCCCGTGTCGGCGGATCCCTCCTTCTGCCTGCTGGGCTGCGACATGCGGGCGGAGGCTCGCGCGAGCGTGAGCGTGACGGACGCGTGCATCGAGGCGTCGGAGGTGTACGAGTTCGGGCTGTCGCTGAACAACTCGGTGTACCGCTCGCGCGTGCTGTTGCCGCTGAAGCTGCTGCACGCGCTGCGCCTGGGCGAGGTGGGCTGCGTGGACGCGTGCCTGGCGTACCTGGAGGAGCTGAAGGAGGGCGCGCGGGCGCTGCGCGCGAGCGACAGCCTGCTGCAGCAGCTGCGGCTGACGGAGGACCGCCTGCAGCAGAGCGGCGGGAGCGAGTGCGTGTGCGGCGGGGGCGTGAGGCGTAGGCGCGAGGCGGGACGGGGCGGGTTCCTGAGCCAGCTGTTCTCGGCCGTGGACAAGGGCATCAACTCCTTCATGTCCGCCGTCGAGGAGAAGGAGGAGAAGCCTGCCGAATCGGCCGTGTCGTCTGTGCCGTCTGTTCCCCTTACACCTACCATGCCCGTTACATCTGCCATACCTGCTGTGCCTGTCACGCCTGTCACACCAGCCCTGCCCGTAACCCCGCAGTCTCAGGCGCCCATACCGGCTGCACCTGTACCCGCTCCGTCTGGGTTGCGCGGCGCGGCGTCTCGCGGGCCGCATCGCCACGTGCGCAACTCGCTGCCCAAGGCGTTCGTCCCCTTCGTGCCCGCCGAGCCGGTCGCCCCAACGCCCTCCGCCGAGCCCGCCACGCCCGTGCCGTCTGCGCCCATGCCACAACCCATGCAGCCTATGCAGCCCATTCAGCCCGTGCAACCCATTCAGTCAGTACAACCCATGCAACCCATTCAGCCCATACAACCTGTTCAGTCTGTTCAGCCTCTGCAGCCAACACAACCCATTCAGCCCACGCAACCCATTCAACCCACGCAACCGAAGGAACCAACCAAGCCAAAGGAGCCTGCGAAACCCAAGGAGGTGGAGAAGCCGAAGGAGGAGGAGCGCAGCGGGTGGTCGTTGTTTGGGTCGCTGTTCGGGCGGTCGGACACGGGCAAGAAGGTGTACAAGGTGGAGCTGCCGAAGAACGAGGTGAAGCCCTACTACGACGAGGCCAAGAAGAAGTGGATCATTCCGGGCATGGAGGAGGAGGAGGAGAAGGCGCCGCTGCCACCCCCACCGCCGATGGAAATCAAGCCGGTGCAACCGCCCGCCAATGAGCCGCCAGTGGAGGAGAAGCCGAAGGAAATAGCGCCGCCCATGCCGGCGATCAAGCCGTTTGTGCCGACGACGCCGATGACGGAGGAGAAGGAGGAAGAGAAGGAGAAGGAAGCGGAGGAGTCGCATAAGCCGGGACGTAGGCGTGATGGGAGGGAATTAGGGGTAGAGAGGAACAGAAGGGTGGCGAAGAGCCGACCGAAGGGGAAGCCGATGAATTTGTACACGAGTGCCTTTTGCTGTGTTTGTTGAGAGAGAAGAGCGATTCGGAACAAACAAGGCAACAATAGCACTATAACTTCCAAAACAAGGATTCTGAGTTATGCGAAACGTTCCACTGAAGCCGGGTCACACCATAGGGAGCAACAAGCCCATTCAGTTGCTCCTTCGAAAAAACGACCAAAGGACCTTTCTCCCGCATGTCACAATTCCCCTTTAGATAATACACCCGCTTTCTGTAAGCAATGCTGTCGTGCTCCCCATTCATCAGCAAGCACTCAGCAGGATCCCCGTGAATCCACTGCACAGGACCCGTAACAATAACAGAACTCCGGTAACACCTCGCAGCCCCCGCAAAGAAACCCTTCTCGTCAATGCCGATGGAGGCATAAAACCAATTGCTGCTCATCCACACAAACTTCCAGTCTGAGGATACAGTACTCCTTAGCACATCCATTATTGCGGATTGGTCATCGCAACCACCACAAGATGTGATCCGCTTGTACACCGCTCTCCAAAAGGAATGGCTCTTCTTTCCCCACTTCGAGAGAACGGCCCCGCCAGAAATGTACACGCGATCGCCTTCGCGGCTCGAAGCAGAAACATCAACATCCGACAGCTCGAAGAGAGAAAACAGCTTGGAGTAGGAGTCGTTGTGACACGGAAACACGTGAGTGTCCAAGATGAAACTGTAGGCAAAGGGAAGATACGCATTGTAGAGGACTCGAGTCACCCATTGGGATCCGCTGACACTTAGCACGTCTTGCTGCGAAATGGGAACAATGACTGAGAGGTACTGGGCAGTGGAGATCGGTATGTCACAATTAGTCATCAACGCAATATTCGCCTACGGTAAAACAGATGAGATATACACCTACACTGGGTTCCATCTCGAGAATCGCCTTGGCATTTCGCTCCACCTGATCCATGTAGCGATTCCCTTGCTCACATCCATCCTTACTGTAGACGTAAAACACAATACCCGTCTTATTCACCGGTTGAAGCATGGGGGCTGTCAACGAGGATAATACGCGTACAGGCCACACAATTCTACGGTCAACGAGTACACTCGTTTTCACATGCTATGGTTCTGGAAAGAAGGGGGCGATCGGTAAAGAGGGAAATGAAGGGACGAAGAGAGCGGCTGCGTTGGCGGACGGTCATCGGAAATGAAGTACACTTCAAGTGACTTATTTCTACGCCTCGTCAGTGGAAGGAGATTTCAACTTATCTCTTTGAGCGCTCCAGGCTAGGCCAACGCTCAGCAAATAGAGAGCTACTGAAGTAAATAGCAACAACCACGAACCGCAGCGCATTATGCCAAAAAACGACCCATCAATCATGCATTCAAATACTTGGGATTGGGGGATACCGCATTTGATGGAGTTGAAGTCTTCAAGTGGATGTACAGGGTTATATAGTCCCAACCGAACAATCAGAAGTTCATGGTCATGAATGATGGTCAAGAGCATGCAGTAGCATATAGCAGCGTGAGTAGTGATAGCAGTCACTATTGATACTAGAGAGTTACGAATGATCGCAAATTACATCTCCTTCAAAACCATCTCAGCTTCCTTCTGTTTCTATGTACAGTTGAATACTCTCTCTTAACACCTACAAACACCGTCACAACATAATCAGCCTGTTTTTTGCCAACCAACAGAAGGATATCACAAGAAGGCACATCCGATAACCCTAAAGAGAGAATGATTTCGTTTTTCTGCTTCTTTGCATTCCTGGTTGCGGTAGTCGTTGAAGGAGGACCGACGAAGAGCAATCCCTCTGTTCTGCCCATTACTATGGATGTGCTTGTCCACCAGCAGTACATCCGCATTTCACTGCTAAAGGAAATGCCTGCATACGCAAAGCTCTACTGTATTCCCCTTAAGAAAGGACGACCTGAACCATCCCTTGAATACCTTAAGGAAGACGTGCAGATTCATTGGGAGAATGTAATCCAACCGAATACACGTCAGCCGTACATCATCGAAACGGACGAGGTTATGGAGTACGATCGCCTCTCCTGTGTGTATGCAGAGAGGGACCAGTATTTCGGACCTCAGCTGTTCGATCTCATTCCGAACCTGACCGAAGAGCAAACGGAGGTCACGATTTCCAGTGTCAATCCCGCAAGTGATAGTGTATCCTTTGGGGTGGCGGTGACCGTCCCGGTGCTTGTGTGGTGCAATGCGTTTTCCTCCCACCGCCCAACCATCAAGGAGCTGAAGATGGTGCGGAATGTGTTCGTTCACAAGAACGGCATTGTCACTGTGAAGGACCTGACTCCGAACATGAATTACACTCTTTTCTGCTACGCTGAATCATTCAGCGGAACTGGAATGAAGAACAGCGTCAAGAGTCTTGCTCAGGAGTTTACGACAACGAAGATGGAGGCGGCCATTGTCGACATAAGAGACGAGAACAACGACGTGGCCTTCTCAATCAAGTCAAATGTGGAAAAGCAAGCCGTTTGCAAGTGCATTGGTGATACGAGAACTGTGCTCGCCATGAGTGCCAACAATGACTATGTGTGCAAAAATAGCATTGACTTGCCTCTCGTTCTCTGCCGTTTCTATTACCCTACCCAACTGGTGGATGTGGATTACCGTCGTGAAGTCGATCCGACAGCAATGATTGCAACTGGGAAGAGAAGTGTTCATGTTATCGAAAATGAATCGAATGAATCCGCGATTGTCTACTACGGTATGTTCATTCAGGTTGGTCTTCTCTGCGTTGTGCTTATGGGCTTGCAGAAGAGAGTCAAGTAATAGAGGTATTGTGTTTGTTTGGAAACGAGCGCATCATGCAGTGCTTAATGAAGTGGCCCTATCGTTGTTGTTAGGAAGTGTGCATCCACTGCACTATTGAATGGTGTTATCGAATGAGCAATCCGGAAGGCGTTCAGTAGGATCCAGCCAACCACTTCAAAAAAAGAATGAGTGCTCAAGGAAAAGGAAAGCAAGCCACGTCTGCTATTGTTGCTGCAGGTGCTGCGGGAGCCGCGACTGCCGGAGCCGTTGGATCCGTCGGTGCCGCTGGTTGCCTGTTGGGCTGCACCGCCGCTGGAATTGCCAAGGGGAGTGCGTTGGCTGGAATGATGAGCGCGGCATCATCGTCCGCAGTGGGAACGGCTGTTGTGGCAACACTCCAATCTGCAGGAACTGCGTTTGCTGCTGCCACGGGAGGAAGTGTTCTTGTGGCTTCGGCAGCTATTATGGCTCCTATTGCCGCCGCAGGTGCTGCTCTGTACTGGCTCTGGCCTAGCAGCTCCAAGAAGGAGGAAAAGCTGTTGAAGACTGTGGAGGAAGAAAAGCGTTGCTAAGTAACCTCTCCCATTGTTTGTTTCACTCGCTCCGTATACTCCATGTATCGTCTCTCCAGAAAATGGCTGAATTGGAGTGACATCTTGGAAGATGATCCATGAGAGCGATGAAGCCAACTGACCTAATCGGAATACAACGAATAGCACCCTCATCCCATTGCTTCTGCTCATTTGCACATGGAGTTCATTATAATGAACTCTCCTTTCAAAGCGCTCTTTGAAGGAAGTCTCATAATTCTCTTATTCTGATCATGTGTGGTCTCCTCACTGGTGCTGTGGGTGTTCTTCTCGGTTGTACTCCTGCCGGAATTGGCGCTGCTACTGCGCTTTCCTCAATGATGAGCACGGCTGCTACTACGGGCGTGGGCATGGGCGTTGTTTCCGCTCTGCAATCTGCCGGCACGGTGTTTGCTGCCGCTACTGGAGGCAGCGTTCTTGCTGCCAGTTCTGTCGTGGCTGCTCCTGTTGCGGCCGTTATCGGCCTTGGTATGCTCCTTCTGTAACTTCCATTGTTTGTTAACAATACCTTCTCCGTAAGCAGTAAGCACATCGTATTGGATGCAACAATCGAATGCTCTATACGACGAACTGAAAACCCTGTCTGATCAGCTTCTTGAGTCCATCCAACAGCCAGTGACGATTCGTGCTCCTCCTGAGTAGCCTTGTTGTTGTCATCTCGTTATCGACTAGCGTCTCTCATATCAACACCATCCAACAGAACTTGACCCGTGAGCTCTCCTCGAGAACGCAGTCCTACTTATCTTCCCAAATCATGGACTCTATAATGCGCAACATATACATTTCGAAAGAGCAGGCTCCATGCGACACAGAGAAGGAGGAATACTCCATTGTACGAGTGTTTGAATGCTTCAATGGTAGGAAACTGTCATGGATATGTTTCCCGTGATTCCTGGCAGCGAGAATGAGGAATACAACTCTCTAAGGGAGTCTGTCCAAGCAAGCATGATCCTCTTTCAGAAATTCAAAAGCGAATTGCAGGAAATGAACGAGTCGCCCATTCCAGTGGGAGATACGCATGCTGCCGCAACTGAGCTTATGCAGCAATCCCAGCGTCTTTGTTTGCAGTGGTGGGGGAGTATTATTTGTAGTGACCAGTCTTGATGAGAATATAACAAATGGAACTATCCAAACGAGTGTAAATCAACCTACAGAGAAGCGATTGTTTCATTCTTCGTCCGAGATATTTGATGACTATCGGAAAAGAAGGAGACAACAGTGAATCACTGTGTTTGTTCATCGACAGTTGATTTGGTGAGTGGTTTGTGATTGAATGCTCCAAATGGGAGGGTGAGATTTCTATTGAATGCAAAAGAGAAAAGGGATTGAATGAGATCGATTGAATGGATGATATGTCAAAGGCAGAAAAGAATGAAATAGGAAGTTGTTGCAGTATGATACCAATCATTTGGACAGACAAATACGAAGTGGCGTTCACATTGCGATGACAGTGAACCTATCCTGACAATCCATCCTTCTCCCTTCAACACTATCAAATCAGCAATGAATGGATCCAATTCACACTCACAACCCCCTCTCTTCATTCTATCCATCAAACCATCCACAATGTACTCTTATTCACAATCCAATATCCCAATCATCACTCTGTACTCTCTGCTTAAAGAAAACAATCCCAAAACAGACGCCACAAAAAGTCCCCATTTTGGCAAGTCACGAAAAACCAAAAAGCGCTGGAAGATTGACGCCATGAGTGAAAAAGAATCACCAACCGTGCAGAATGAGCTCGATCTGGATTCGCTCGTCAACCAGCTGAGCGCATCGACCGAGTACAACGACCTGCGGCAGAAGATGAACAAAATCGAGAAATCGAAGGTATCTCTCTCCCCACTGCCCAATCATCCGATAGACGAAGGTGTCCGCCGCATTGCCCAAACTACAGCGTGAAAAGCTCGAGAGAAAGGTACGTTCACCTTGTCAGTGTGATAGGCATAGGTTGCCTATGAAGACTCGAAGGAGAAGATCAGCATCTGGAATGGCATCGTGGTAAAGAACCGAAAGGAGGAGTTCGCTCGCTTCGAAGACGCCGAGCCGGAGCGTATTAAGCTCTCCTCGGACGCAATGACCGCCAAGTTCCAGCCCTCGACCGACATGGAGAAGGAGATCGATGTGGTAGCCGTTTCAGCCCTGCTTGACGGTAGATCCTCGAGCAGAGCGAGATGAAGGAGAAGAGCGTCCGCGATAAGGAAAGCCGCGATTTGGAGATGAACAAGCTGAGCGTGGAGGACGTGAAGGCGCGCAACGAGGAGCTGGCGCGGATGAAGACGCTGCTGTTCTACCAGGAGCAGAAGAACAAGCGCATCAACAAGATCAAGAGCAAGAAGTACCACAAGATCCGCAAGCGAGCGGAGGAGCGTCGCGAGGAGAAGATGCGCGAGATCCTGAAGCAGACGGACCCCGAGCGGTACAAGGAGCTGCTGGAGAAGGACGCGGTGAAGCGCGCGAAGGAGCGCATGTCGCTGAAGCACAAGAACACCTCCAAGGTGGGCGCGGCGCGGGCGGCTGAGTCGTAGTGGATCAAGCGCGCGCTGCAGCACGGCGGAATGAGCGACGCGATGACGCGCGTAGCGGTGGGGCGGGGCGTGAAGCGTAGGAAGCGATCAACGAGCAGTTGCGCGAGGGGGAGAAGCTGCGAGCGAAGATGCAGGGAGAGGAGGCGAGCAGCGAGGAGGAGGAGGCGACGAAGGAGGAGCTGCTGGAGGACGCGGAGTCGGTGCTGCGCGAGATCGACGCGGACAAGGAGCAGGAGCATCGCGGCGTGTTCCAGTGCGTGTGCGGCGCAGGCGTGAGGCGTAGGATGGAGTTCATGAAGCGCGCGGTGGAGCGGCAGCGGCAGGAGGCGCGGCAGGAGGCGGAGCAGCTGATCCAGGCACTGCAGGAGGAGAAGGAGTTCGACGAGGAGGAGGAGAAAGAGGAGGAGGAGCCGGCGGAGAACGCCGCGATCCTGTCGGCGCTGGCGGAGGGCGGCGTGCGGCGGCAGAAGAAGAAGGGCAAGAGTCTGGAGGTGACGGAGCACATCGCCCTCGGCGCGGACCGCAGTGCCAATGGTGCCAGCAGTGCCAGTGGTGCCAGCAGTGCCAGCACGGGCCCGCTGTTCACGGCGCCGGTGGTGCCGAGCGTGTTCGGGGACGCGGAGGCGGTGGGCGGCAGCCGGCTGCTGGAGGAGATCAGCGACGCGGAGTCCGAGCCCGAGCAGCCAGAACAATCTGAACAGCCTGAAGAGAAGTCAGAACAGAAATCAGAACAGAAATCAGAACAGAAAGCAGAAGAGACAGAGAACCCGTGGCTGGCGGCGGCGACGGACAACGTGAGCCACAGCGCGGCGCGGCGGGCGGAGGAGAAGGCGGAGGAGGCGGTGGACGTGCAGGCGGCACTGGCGAGCCTGGAGCAGAAGGCGCCGGCGAAGCGGTCGCGCGAGGTGGTGAAGGGCGAGCTGGGCTTCGAGGAGCTGGGCCAGAGCGAGCTGCTGGGCATGGCCTTCGAGGACACCAGCGCGGAGAAGGAGTTCCAGGAGGCCAAGCAGAAGGAGGTGGAGCAGGCGCTGGAGGCGGCGAAGCCCGTCGTGCTGGACGGCTGGGGCTCGTGGGCTGGAATCGTGGGGGCGTGGGGGGCGAGTGAGGGTTAGGGCGCGCCGCAGCCGAAGAAGCCGCGCGTGGCGGCGCCGGTGAAGGTGCCCGAGCGCAGCGACGCGAAGCTGAAGCACGTGATCATCAACCAGAGCACGGGCGCGAAGCAGAAGGACTTCGTGGTGGAGGGCGTGCCGTTCCCGTTCACGTCGCGCGAGCAGTACGAGCGCGCGATGCGGCAGCCGCTGGGGCGGGAGTGGAACTCGAGCGTGTCCTTCGCGAGCCTGAACCAGCCGGAGGTGAAGACGCGCCGCGGCACGATCATCGAGCCGATCAAGCTGCCCAAGCGGAAGAGTCGCTTTTAGTGTCCCTTTATGGAGTGTTTGGTTCCAAACGACGGAGTGGAAGAAACAGAGCAAAAGACCATAATACATAAACAGACTAGATGTCGTCCAGAATCACATCGAACGCCTTCTCGCACGTCACGGCGATGATCTCGTTCCAGTGGTCCACTACGCCTCACGCCGCTTCCCAACCCGCACTCCCCTTCGTCAGCGCCACCTTCACCAGCGTGCCGATCGCCTCGTCGATGGCGATGTAGTTGCACCGCAGGTAGTAATCCTGCATGAAGTACGCCGCGCGCTTGCTGATCTCCACCTGGTCGCCCAGCAGCTCCTCGCACACGCGCCGGAACACGCGCGTCACCACCGGCTTCAGGAACGGCGTCAGGTACAGCGGCGGCGACGACGACAGCAGAATCTCCAAAAACCCGATCAGCGCGATGGTCTGCGGTGGACGCGGTTAAGCAAGCCTACCTTCTCGGAGTGCCCGCGGGGCCAGTGCTTCAGCACGAAGGCGTAGAAGGGCGCGATGAGCGCGGGCGCCACGGAGAACAGCGACACGGTGCAGGCGGCCACGGTCTCCGTGTACTTCTCGATAGTGTCGCGCGACCGCACGAAGCACTCCACGCTGCGCAGCAGGCGCTGTGCCCGCGCCGTGTAGCGCTGCGCCAGCGGGGCCGAGGTGGGCGGCAGCATCGCCACGTCCGTCTTGAGCGACTACGGGTGAAGGTCCTCACTGGAAGCCACCTCCACGAGGGCGTGGAACAGCCCCACGTAGCGGTGCACGCCGCCGATCTGCTTCTGCACCGCCGCGAAGTCGTCTATGCCTCAGGGCCCGCGCCCACACCCACCGTCCGGGCTGAACTGCGTCTCACGCTCGTCCAGCACGAATTGCAGCGCGAACTGCGCCAACCGGCCGGCGACCAGCGCCTCGAAGTCCAGGCTGTGCGCGGCGAGCGCCTCCAGCAGCGCGCTGCGACTCGACGCGCCGTAGGGCGACTCGAAGCGGAGCTCGTACAGCAGCGCGGAGACGGTGGCCGTGTCGAAGAAGAAGACCACATCGTCGGCGTCGGCGTCGTCGGGAGGCAGCTGGGCCTTGCGGAGGACGATCTCGAAGAGCATGCGATGCAGCTCTTCCTTCTGCTTCGGCGGTAGTGCCGATTTGGTGGGGACGGGAGAGGCTCCGCTCTGGAAGAGGGAGTCGTACAGGTCGTCCGCCGCGTCGTGGAAGTCTTCGACTAGGATTGAGAAGGAGCGGTCAAACGCACGGGTCGGTCCCTTCACGATAGGCTCTTTGACCTCAAGCGAGAGCGGGGGAATCTCTTCTTCAACGGGTTTGGGCTTGGGCGTGAGAATGGGGGAGCGAGTCATTTGGAGATCGAAGCTGTGCTTACGCTTCGTCTCCACCTTGGGCGTAACGGCGGGGGACTCGGACACCAGTTCGGACTCGTAGGAAGAATAGGCATCGACGTTCTCGGCCGTGTAGTCGTCCAGCGCTTCGGAAATGGCTTGCTGAATATCCAGCTTCTTCTTCTGCCTCCTTTTGGCAAGGGCTGAGGGTTTCGCCGGCTTTCCGCGAGACTGCTTGGCGAGCACGTTCTTCTTGGTCCTCGACAATGAAGAGGTGTCGATGGATAGGAGGCGGTCCTTCTTTCGATTCATGGCGAAATGCTCAACAGTTCAACGCGCAAACGCAGGAAATCAAACAGTACTGGGAGAAGAAGAGGGCGGAGGGGAAAAAGTGCGAAGAAGAGAAGATGAAATGGAACACTGCCTTCTTGACGAGCCCGCTCTTTTGCCGGAGTGAAGAGGAGCGAAAAGAAGAGATAGATGTGGAGAGAAAAAGAAGAAAAGAAGCACACAGTGGGACTTGAACCCACAATCTCTTGCTCCGTAGGCAAGCGCCTTATCCAATTAGGCTATGCGTGCTTGCTTTGCCTCTCTCCCCTACCCCTTTAAGACTGCGTCCAACAAACAACCCAGTACGGATTCATGTTATAGATGTCATCTAACGGGGGCGGCAGCATGTTGTCGCTCCGCAACAGGAGCAGCTCCTCCTCCCCGGGTACCAGCTCCAGGTGATAGGGGAACGGCACTTCGGGCGGATCGGCGAGGATGTCCACGGGGTGCCTCTCCGCGCACTCCATCTTGTCGATGCCCCGGTCGCTGGGCGGGAAGTACTCCTCCCGGAAGGCGGGCTTCACCTCCTCCGGGCCCTGCTCGTTCTTCTTCAGGTAGGTGAAGTGGTACGGGTACATGGGCCCCTACGCCTCACTCCATCTCTCTGCATTCACGTGCCACGTACGCTGCTCCTTGCGGAAGAGCACCAGCTCGCCCTGCTCGCTCCACAGGAGGATGCTGCGGCCCGACGGGTGGAACGCGCCGCACACCAGGTGCTCCTTCGGCTCGCGGTAGATCGCCACCTCCAGCTCGCCCTCCAAGGGCAGCAGGTAGAACACGGGGCCCTCCAGCACGTAGGCCTCGGGGACGGCCAGCAGCAGGTGGTCGCGCGGCAGGTAGTCGATGGCTTTCCAGGAGGGGTCGTTGACGGAGTCGCGGTAGGAGGACTGCACCTCCAGACTCGGCAGCGACAGGGTGAACAGCTCGTTGCGGCAGGCGACCATGCACTTGTGCTCCGCGTAGTCGACGACGATGCGCTGGCGGAGGGGCGGCGAGGGCTTGACGGCGACGCTCGACAGGATTTGCTTGTTCGGCTGAATGAGGTAGATGTGGCCCGGAATCCAGAGGAGAATGAGGCCGTCCACGCCGGCAAACAGGGCAAAGGAGGGGATCGTCCCCTTCTTCGTGGCGTCGGTCTTCACCAACTCACGGTAGCTAATTAACACCTCGTGCGAGTCCGGATCGAGCTTCAGCAGGATCAGCTTATCGAGACATGTGACGACGCAGGTCCGGTCTTCGGTGGGATGGGGCATGAGGGAGTTGAGTGCCTGGTCGAAGCTAAGATGGAGGAAGAGAGGGACGCACTACGTGAAGTTGCGATGACTCTTCTTGGTGCCGTAAACGTCAATGAAGAAGCCGTTGCAGTCCACGATAAGGTACAGGTGCGTGTTGCTGGCGGACCACTCCAGAAAGACACTGTGGTGGACACTGGTCCGTCCATTGGATTTGGGTTGGAAGAAGAGCTGATCGAAGGTGTTCACGAGGATGTCCTGACTGTCCCAGATGGACAGCGAGTAGTCGGTGTGGACGACGGCGAGGAAGCGCCCATCGCGCGAGTACTTGGCCAGAAGCACGGGGCGCGAGGGGATGCGCTTGTCCTGGTAGAATTTGGGGAGCTCCACGTCCTCTCCCATGAGGAAGGTGAATAGTGGGAATCCCTATCCTTCTCAGGAAGAAGATGAATACTGAGAAGTCCTGCAAGAAAAGCAAACAAACAGGAGAACCACGTAAAAGCAAAGTTATGACATATTACAATCTTTCTTCTCGGCGTGCGTACGCGCGTGGATGCCCCCGTCCTTGTTCAGGCACTCCTTACAGAGCCGGTAGTCGTCGTTGTGACGGCACACGAAGTACTCGTCGTAGAGCACGCGCTCGCAGGAGTCGCAGAGGTCGAGGAAGGGGTCGGGCACCTTGTGGAAGATGAACTCCATCACCATCGAGGTGGACAGGATGCTCTGCCGCAGCGTGTCGAACTGCAGGAAGTTGCCCTGGCACAGCCGTAGGAACTCGTGCCGCTTGTCCAGGAAGGGGTACGAGATCCGCGGGTCGCGCTCCACCACGGGCGGCAGCCGCGGCGCCTGGATGGGCGACAGCAGGTGCGGGTGGTACAGGTTCTACGCGTCACGCCGCGGCCCGTCACCCACGCGCTGCGCGCACCGCGCGCACAGGAAGAAGGGGGTGTTGTGCTCGAAGCAGTCGTCGCAGCGCACGCCGCCGCCGACGATGACGCGCGCGCAGTAGCTGCAGTAGGGGCGGAGATAGACGGTCATGAAGCGGCAGGGGTTCTCCAGCATCGACTTGGCGTAGCGGCGCAGGAACTCCGAGGGCAGCTGCTGGATGTTGTCCTGCAGGATGCGGTCCTTCAGCTCCGCCTTGTTCTTCGCCGACAGCGACGCCGCGTGCGACAGCCCCTACTCGTCAGCTCGCACGCCCTCGCCCACCGAGCGCGGCGTCTTCGGCTTCTGCGCGTCCTGGAAGATCTCCTTCAGCAGGTCCTCGCCGATGTACGGCAGGTAGTCGCCCTCGAAGTACGGCAGCGTCAGCAGCAGCACGCGCTCCAGCTCCGAAAACCCGCCCGCCGGCGCGACCGGCGCCATCTGCGCCATCTGGGTTGTGGAGGCGGCTGGCCGCGGGGAGGCGTCGCCCGGGAGCGTGGCGGAGGTGGCGGTGGAGAGCGAGGACAGCTCCGAGGAGCTCTCCGACTCGTTGTCGTTGTCGTTGCTCATCTCCGACTCGTAGTCCGAGGACTGCGGCGACTGCGGCGGCGCGCTGGCGGTGGACTGCACGCGCTCCAGCACGGACTCGGGCAGGTCGGTCTCCTTGGGGCCGTGGATGGACAGGCACTGGATCTGCCGCTGGATGACGTCGGGGTTGTTCGTGTGCAGCGCGTTCATGTGCAGCAGCTCGTCCAGCTGGCACGTGATGTGGCTCACCGTGCCCTGCGCCGCCGCCGTCGCCAGCAGGCTGCGGTACCAGTTGATCAGGTGGTCCGCGTTCGGCGTGCGCTGGTCGCGCGGGTGGTGCGAGAAGATGTAGTCGTCCCCGCGAGAGGGCGGACACGCCCAGATGTGCGCGCGGCAGAAGCCGCGGTCCTTGGCGTACTGCAGGTAAGCGCTGAGGATGGCGTGGTAGACGGGCGTGCGCAGCGAGCGCGGCGACAGGAAGTGCACGCTGTCCAGGTAGGAGATGTACACGCAGCGCTGGTTGGCGGCGGGCGCGCGCTCGTCGAACTCGTGCACGTACAGCACGAAGAGCAGGATGTCCACGCCGTTGCGGTGCTGGAAGAACGCGATGCACTTGCTCTGGTAGGGGATCGTCAGGGAGGGTGTGCCAGTCGTGTTCGTCGTACCACCCATGTTGTTCGTCGTATTCGTTGTGCCACCCATGTTGTTCGTCGTGTTCGTTGTGCCACCCATGTTGTTCGTCGTGTTCGTCGCATTCGCTGTATTGACGGGCACCGTGGAGGTGTACATGGGGGCAAGGGCGGGCTTGACGGCGACGCTGGTGCTGATGTTGCTCACCACGCGGATCACCAGACTCGCCTTCAGCTGCGCCAGCGCCTCGCGCGAGGGCCGCATGCGCGCCGGCCACTTCTGCACCTCCGCGTCCACGCAGGCCGCCACGCGCTCCGTCAGGTAGTCGCTCAGCGGGCAGCGCGCGATGGCCTGCGCACCTCGCAGCGGCTTGGGCACGCGGTGCGCGTCCTCCATGAGACAGATGGGGCAGACGTAGGTGGAGGAGGCCTGCCGCGGGTGCACCAGCCCGCAGACGCAGTGCATCCACTCGCGACAGCGGCTGCACTGGATCCACGACTCGGGGAACACCTCGTCGTTCTTCTTCCGCACGAACAGGTTCTTCCGCTCCGCCTTGTCCATGCCCGCCACCTTCTTCGCGTAGCACTTCTGGCAGTACCGCCCCTTCTTCCCGCGGATGATGTAGTACGTCGCGTTCCGCAGGATGCGCTCGTGGCACTCGCCGTCGCACACGTACACCGGCGGACTGTACTTCAGGCACTTCTCCCCGCACAGCCGGCACGGGTACCCGTGGCACGACGAGCAGCAGTGCGCGCTCTGCGTCGCGCGGTTCTGCTCCACACGGGCGCGGATCTTCTCCAGCTCCGCGTCCATCAGCTTCAGCAGCGACGTCGCGCACACCGCGATGAAGTGCGTCGGCGGGTTGAACTTCTTCGCGTTCTGGAACACCAGGCGGATGTCCGCCACAAGATCGCGCGACGACGTGTACTCGCCGCACGCCAGCCGGTCGCGGATCGTGCCCAGGTCCAGCGGCTGCTGCACGATGCTGTAGTACGTGGGCAGGTTCTGCTTCTCCGGATCCACCGGCACGTTGAAGATGCCGTGGTTGTCCTTGTGCTGCATCAGCATCTGCAGCAGCGGGCCGTAGAACGTGCTCACGTACCGCGCCTTCAGGAAGTTGATGTACGCACCCAGCTGCTCCTTCGTCATCGTCGATAGCAGCGGGTTGTACTCGCTGCAGCGGCCCAGGTAGTACTCCACGCGCATGTGCACGAAGTCCCCCTTCGCGGGGGGAACACTCACTCGATGCACCGTCTTCTGCGCGTTCGCCGCCGACTTCCGCGTCGTCTGCTGCACCCGAGCGCGCTTCCGGTTCACGGCTTGCTGCTCGATGCGCATCCGTTTGCGCGCCACCGACGGCGACAGGAAGGACATGATGCGCTGCGTCACGGCGCAACCGGGAACAGGACACTTCCCAAAATCGCACTGACATGAAATCGCGTGCTTCACCAATTTCACAAACTGCTCTTTCGGAGTGAACTCCGATCCCTCATCTCTTTTCCTTGCCTCGGCGCGTATTGAATTTGAATCCACAGGGTCCACTTTCAATCAAATCGCGAGTTAAACGAGAAGGGAAACAGCGGGCCGCAACAGAAACTCAATTCGTGCAGCTCCTATCTGTATTAATGAAAACCGCAAAACCTCCATTCATGGTTCCTCACGGCGGAATAGGAAGGGGAGAACGAAGGGTCCCTCGCCTTGCCCAATAGCCGCACCCCTTTCGCCATGATTCCCGGAATTCCGCCGTGCCTTTTCTTCTCATGCATTTTTGATAGACTGGATGTGTTCTGTGTGAAAATCGAGACAGTCATAGGGGAGGAAAGTGGGGGGAGTGAGCTGAGTGAGAAGGGGTGATGGATGACAGTGTTGGATGAGAAGGGTGTAAACGGAAAGAGAGTGGATTGTCGAGGCGATAGGGAGTGTGTGAAGGAAAAAGGAGTTGCGATGAAACGGGTTTGTGGCGGAGTGCGGGCAATGACTTACCTGCGCTCTCCCCTCGCGATTGAGGGACGACTTATTGCCGTGATGGTGTTGTTGTCGATCAGCACGCAACCGCACAGAGAGTTGTCCGGTTGAAACTAGGAATAAATGAAAAGCGCGAAACAAACCATAGAATGACTGTTGATGGTGAGCAGCGTATCGTCCATTCGGAGAGAAACACCCTCCTGGATACTCTCGTGGGAACGGATGATGAAGGACAATCCATTTGCTTTCATGAAGCGTTCCACCTCCTTCTTCCCAAAAGCCATCTGCTCGGTCCGTCGTTTCTCTCCATTTTGTTCACTGTTGAGCACCGGAGTGGAGGCCAGGAGCGCAACGACGTTCTGGATGATCCACTGGTGATTGAGCGCGTTGGCGGACAGCGACGGGTCGAACGGGCAGGGAATCTGATCAATGTCAGCGAGAAACACGGGGTCCTGCCGCCCAACAGAGCAGGGGATCCCTCCGTGGGCGCAGAAAACGCAGTCATCGATGACCGCGGCAAGTGGCAGGTGATCAAACACTGTGTTGATTTGATCCCACAACTACGCGTCGCACACTCCCTCCAAGCCCACCTCCAACGCTGTGCCTTTAGGAAACCGCTCTTTCAGCTGGCTGAGCAAGCAGCGATGCGGAGCGCCCTGCGTGCAGCCCTACCCGTCAGCAAGACAGCACAGCGTCACGTTTACGAACTTCACCTCATGGTTCCCGCGAAGGAGAAACACCTTCTCCGGATAGCAGGCTTTCTGGACAAAGAGATAGGACAGGAGTTCGAGACTGAAGGCGCCGTAGTCTACGTAGTTGCCCAGGAACAGAAAGATGCCGGGCGTGAGGTGGATACCCAACGGCCACAGGGTGCTTGAAAACAGCCTCAGATCGTCCATGCTTCCGTGAAGATCGCCGAATACATATGCAGGGGATTGCAGTCGAAGAACCCGTGACTCCAGTGCAAGGATGTCACCTAGGGATGAACAGAGGAGCAATGGCCGACACATCGAGTCACAAAGACGCCGAAACTGGCACACGAAATCGGGCGATGAGAAGAAGGGGGAGGGAAGAGGGAGCATGCACTGCTGGATGAAGGCCTCCTGGGAACTGCACTCGTCCATCTCCTGACTCTCCATCAATTTCAGGGATCTTGCGCTCGTCATCCTACAGATGAGTTGATAATAGTCAGTAACAACCGCAGAATGTTGTGCTTTTCCAGTTTGTTCGGATAGAAGGTATACACGGTAGGAGCGATCGAAAAGTACTTTCTCTCTCGCCTCCTCTCCATTCGTTCCACGAACTCCCTTTGGAGTCTCTCGAGCTCATTCATCATGCTTTGGCAATTTGGACATGGAATATACATATGGGTCGTGGGAACAATGTAGGCCTCGTCTTCCTGATTGGGTTTTCGTTCCTCAGTACAATCGAGATCCATTCGGCTTGATTACGAGGATGATGGAATGGATTGGGTGACGAGAGGCGAGATATAATACAACCAGCAGGGAATGGGGGAGGATCATGACATGTCATTGAGAATGGGCGTTTCGTCGTGTGTTGATTGGTTGAACCAGTATTGGGTAATGCAACAAACACAAAAGGATGCATCATCCTTCTCCTCGTCCAGAGAGGACAGGTTCTGGTGGCTGATCACCTTCTGGATCTGCTCGTCCAGTTCCGGACTAATCACCGTTCCCGTCTCGAGAAGCCGTTTCAGAGCGTACTCCAGGTCCTTCGCCTGCGCTCGGATGTCCTGCAGCTTCTGTTGCGTCCTTTCTCTCTCCTTCATCCTACACATCAGCTCCGGATGCCATGCTCACAGCTCCTCCAAACTCATTCCCGAGTCCGTCAATTCTTTGCTGGTTGCCTGCTTCTCGTTCGCCTCCTTCTCCTGCAGATACAGCTGTGTGATGCGCTGGTACTCCGCCGAGAAGAACTTGAGCTTGTCGTTCAGACCGTCCAGCTCCGCCTGCAGCCGCGCCTTCTCCTTCTCCGCCTCTTGCAGATCCGCCATGGACTGGACGGAGACGCAACTATCCGGGGTGAGGGCCGAACCATCCACAGGGGGGTGCTTCCGCGAAAAGGACTGGAGCCGGCACTGGATGTCGCGGCTGGAGGAGATCATTCTTCGCAGTGTGGTCATGTGAGGCTGGATGACCTGTACAGGAACTCCATACTGCGTCACATCGTTGAAGAGAGAGGTCAGGCGGTTGGAAAAGGCGTTCAGCATGAGCAGTTGCTGCTGCGTCATCTTCACGGGGTAGCTGTCAATATCGCTTTGCGAAAGCATGTGATCTTCGTCGAGATTCAAGCTAGAATGAAGTCGGAGAGAAGAGACTACTTCATTTCCCCATCGACAGCCATCTCCCCGCTTTCTCCGTCATCGATGTCATTCTTGAATATGTCGTTCACGATAGATTCCAGAAGCACATCGTTTCCCACGGTATCCGTCTCGCTTGGGGCGTTCAGCAACTCCTCACTTCTATCCATAATAAAACGAATCAATCACTACAGGGAGAGTTCGGGAACATAAGCAGATAGGATTTCTTCCGCTTGCTTCGATAGACAGGGTTTTCCGTCAAGAATGCGGATGTGACAATGATATGAGTCCGACTCGGTATGTTCCTTCTGCCAGCGGCGAAATAGGGAGATCCCGCTCTGTAACGAAGGGTTCTGCTTCACCGTCTTCAGGTAGCAACGCATGTGTGTTGCCTCCATTTCAAATACAATGTATGGAGTGGACTCCAATTGGAATTGAGTTTCAGAAGAGTGTGGGATCCCACCGTTTCAAACTGTCATACACATGCACATTTCCCTAATGATAACCGCGGTTCTGTGGATTCCACAGAAGATACAAAAACACACTTCCATTTGATTGTGAATGGCCAATCCGCTTGTTTACCGTGGGTACGCAATTGTCTGCTGATAACTAGTTCTTGTTGTTGTTGGTGTCTTCTGCAGCACTCTCCCTTCTCGTATTCCCCAACTATCATGACTGACACATAGACAACGATGTGAGAAGTGAACCCAGTTGCAAAATTGTTAATGACAAGGGTGTGGAGTACACTTCTGTCTCCCTCGTCTATCGTGTCGAAACGATGCGACTGAAGATCAAGTGTGATGACTTCATTAAGTCTGCTTCTTCTTCGCCCCGCTTGCCCGACAATTGCAGACTGTCCAATGATGGTTCTTTGTCTCTGGAGCTATTGAATATGCAGCCTATGACGAGCTACAATATTACGATTGTTGGCTATAAGAGCAATACGACGATTCCGTTCTCTATTGCCGGTACGCAGTGCAAGTATGGAGACATCACGTACATGGACTCGATTGGAACCGCAAACTTGACAGTCTCCTACAATGACACTGTGTTTTTCACCGGAGGCCAATTCCGCTATTTCTGCATCCCGCTGCTCCCGATCCAGTACCACATGGAGTGCATCAAGGGTCCGTATCACCCCATCTGCACGCTGACTGTCCGCCATGGCAATGGCGAGATGCTGTTCGATCGTCGGATGATGGAGGGAGAAACGATCGAGGGAGAGTTCGAGGCCGTCGCGACACGTCCTCCACAGACCTCCATGCAACGCTTCATCGCGCTACCCGCGGACAACCAGCACTTCTTCTACCCCGACTTCGACGGCATCGTCGGGAACCTCACGCTCCACACCGAGGGCCACAAGTCCCTGCACTACGACGGCCAGCGCTTCGAGCTGGAGAGCCCGCGCAGGGGCATCGAGGTGTACACCGTCACGGCGGCCAACGCCTTTGGCAGCACCTCGTTCGACCTGACCGTGTGCATCGAGACCTGTCCCGAGGGCATGAACTTCCAGTGCCTGGACTCGCTGTCGGTGCACCCGCCCGAGTACTACGAGGTGACTTCCGTGCAGGGCCAGCACACCCACTCCTTCCAGGATGCGCCCACCAACTGTTTCTGCTCCCCCGACGGCGAGCTGAAGCTGCACATGGCGGCGACGGACGGCCGCGGCTACGCCACGACGAGTCCCGTGGTGGTGAGCGACCTCGAGGGCGTGGTGGCCCAGTTCCACATCCCGCGCGGCGCCGTGGAGGACACGCGCACGCTGCGCTTCCGCCCGGTGCGGGCTGAGGGCGGCGCCTTCCGCTTCTTCAAGGGCGCGGCGGTGAGCGGCTGGAACGCGCCGTCCTTCAACGACGCAGCGTGGGCGGAGGGCGTACAGGGGCAGTGGGGCGCCTTCCCGGCGGAGCACTCGGCGTTCTTCCGCACGCGCGTGGCGCTGGGCGCGACGGCGGGCTACGAGGGCGTGAGTCTGACGGCGGTGGTGAACGGGCTGTGCGACGTGTACCTGGACGGCGCGCTGGTGGCGCACATCAACGCCACGACGACGCTGACACACCGCAAGGTGCTGCCGCTGGCGCTGTTCGGCAAGCAGTCGGTGCTGGCGGTGCAGGTGGCCTCGCCCACGAACGCCACCATCGTCTTCGACCTGTCGCTGGACCTAGTCGCCTCCATGTGCCTGCTGCAGTCCGTCGATGGCACGGCCACCAGCGACGACCCGAAGCCCTCGCACATCAGCAAGCCGATCAACGCCTTCTCTCTGTACCGCAGCACGACGTGGAAGACGGAGGCGTTCCCCGTGACGCTGGACTACCGCTTCGCGAACGACGACCTGGCGGTGGTGAACCGCGTGACGATGCGCAACATGGAGGGCGTGGTGCTACGCAAGTTCCGCATCCAGGGCCTGGCGGGCGACGAGGTCGTGGACCTGTTCAGCTACGAGGGCGACCGCTTCATGACCTACGGCAAGGAGCAGATCCTCGCCTTCGAGAACGCGCGCGCCTTCTCCGCCTACCGCTTCGTCTTCCAGGAGAAGCGCGGCGAGGGCGCCTTCAAGATCGGCGGCATCCGCCTGCTGTACTGCCCGCCCGCCACCTGTCCGAAGAAGTGGGGCACCCCCCTCTCTCCCGTCGACACGGCGCTCTTCAAGAACTGTCCCATGGGCTCCACGGGCGTGTACGCTCGCCGCTGCGAGGACGCGGACGGCTTCGTGAAGTGGGTGGATGACAAGTCGACGTGCCTGGCGTCGCTGCCACAGCAGGGCATGTCCTTCGTGGACTGGTCGTTCCGGATGACGCGCCTGTACTACACCGACTGGCCGGACGTGAAGGAGAAGTTCATCGCGATGCTGCTGCGCCACATCACCGTGTTCCGCGAGCAGATCGCCGTCGTGCTGGTGCGCGACCGGACGGAGGATGAGGTCCCCGTGACGCAGGTGTACCTGCGCTTCGCTGTGAACAGCCGCATCGGCGACTACATCCAGTACTCGTTGGACTTGTATCGCGACGACTTCGATACGTGGGTGAAGAGCGAGGTGGGCGACAGTTACGAGTCGTCCATCGTTGGAGATGTGAAGCTCCGCAACCCCGTGAACTACACGATGATTGGCGTGTGCGCCCTGGTGGCTCTCGTCGTCATCATCTTGGCGATTGGCTGGTACCGCGCGCATTTATCGGTGAAGGAGATGAAGGGGAAGAAGACGCTGAAGCGCGTGGAGAACAGCGAGACTGGCGTTGGCTCGACTCTACTGGCAGTGGAGTGGGGTGTTTGTTGCAACAAAGGCAATCCTGGTTTTACATATGGAACAAGGCAATACTATTAGGGCTCTCCGTAACCGTACCACACAAGGGAGGCTTGGTGGGCACAAGAAGTGGTAGGCTGAAGAATCCAACGAGAATAAGGAACAATTGAAACGATGGGCGCCACAGACACCATACAGACTGGAGCCTCACTTTCCGAAGAAGATAAAGTGGGACTTGAAAGAGTGCTGGACTCCTTGGAAAAACAGTCCTGGTTACTGCTCATGGCCTCCTTCTTCTTCCGCTCTTGGCTCTCTACGAAATCAGCACCGCAAACAATATCCACTCCAGAAACGCTCTCGCTCGCGAAATCGGCAGTGGTCACACGTCACTGTGTATCGCTGCCCCTTCAGGTTCAGAAAACAGCTCAGAGCCTTGAACCGACAGCATCCTTTACAGTAGCGAAGGTTTTCAGCAGATGGGCTCTCCACCACGCGGAGAGGCACCTGCTTCAATCTACGGGGCATTCTCGTTTTTCAACAGAAACAATGAAGACAGGGCATTTCATTGGGTACTCCTGTCCGCGGGAATTGAAGCAATTAGCATCCCAAGTCTGTTTCTCCTGAAATACAACCCGTAGAAAACCAATGGATAATGGATGGTGCTCGACTGGACAGGACACTCATTCTCAGTTCCACTCCAACCCTCAACTGTTCCGATTAAGCGATTTAGAAACAAGCAACAAAAGGAAAAGAGTAAACATGCAGTACCATCATTTCAAGGGAACGACATGACTGTAGGGAAGGACAGAGTAGTATTCGACATCATCGAACTGAATCACGATCATGTCCGACTACACGTCAGGGAAGACCACTTAGCAAACGGGCGCATTCTCGCGAGATACCACAGTTGCTGGATAAAACGTCGTCGAATTGGGCCACAGGCAGAGGACACGCTTTCCAACGGGGAGAGTGTAATCCCTCGTGGTACGGCGGACAGCGGGATTCATTCCAGAAAAGCCGATGATGTCGTTCACCGTCAGCACGTAGCGGGTGGCATTCGGCTTACCGATATCGTCATAGTCGATGACCATAAACGTGGAGTGAAGGGATCCATAGGAAAGACGCAGGATATTGATCGATGCCCACTTGAAGCACCTTCACGAGAATCCAGTCCCCATTCACACGGCCGATTGCCTACGGATGATTTCATTGGAAAGAGCTCGCAATTGAGTCCTCAGTAATGCTCTGCGGATCTGAAATGGCCTCGCTATAACTCAACAAACGATGCGGTCCTCACAACAGCGAACTATTATTCCTTCCGCACTTGGCATGCCTTGTGTTTTCTTCCCGCTGCCTCTATATCTCATCTTCTTTCGACGAACCAAACTTGTTGAACAATGTCAGTTTGGAATTCCTGCATGAGTTGGGAAGACAACCTACAATCCAATGAGGGAATCAAGCATACTTTTCCGCCTCGATCACACATGAAGACAGAGCGGAATATGCCTTGTATAACTCCACCAATCCATCTTCTACGACCCTGACATACACGTAGAAAGGCAACTTGAGAGGTAGCTCTCATTCTGGAGAGTGTCGATGGGACAGACCAAACGAGCGTATAGTTTTTCATACTGGGAGAGCCGCTTCACGTCCTCCGCAAGAGTGATAGAACGACTGTCCCGATTCATTTTTACTGCAGTACCCCTATCTTTGATTGTTGAACTCCACCCATCATGCTGATATCGAGAGAATAGTGTAACACGCTCTCAGTGAATGACCTCTTTGCGCCCGCTCATTTCACATACCTAGCTGTGCTCCCTTTCGCCGACAGCGCCGCGCTTGTCTTTGCGAGTTTGGCACCATCTGACAGACAGTGATTCCCCGTGGTATTGATAATCATGGAACCACTGCACGTCGCGAATTGGAGTGCAAAGCCAAGCAGTATTCTATCTACTCTGTAGTATACGACACAATGATTTCACGGTAAGGGAAGTGTGCTGTTGGCCTCTCCTCACCCTGCTGTAGTATCGCTGTCAAAGGCATTCCCCGGCAGTTTGTGAGAGCCTTTAGTTCAAGGACCTTCACCGTCGAGCTTCCCGAGTTTAAGACGCACCGTATTTGCGGTTGCTGTCATTCACGGCGTAGAGTGTGACGCGCTGCCCACGACCACCGAAGTGACGGAGGAGGAGGCGCTGAGAATCGCCAGAAACATGGTGACGATGCGAAGAATGGAGATTGAGAGCGATCCGCTGTACGTCATGCGCAAGATCCGCGGATTCCTCCACCTGTACGACGGTGAGGTGGGAGACCCTATGCACTGATTCCCATGTAGGAAGCCTGCGCTGTGGGCATTAACGAGGTGATCAAGCCCCACGACGACTGGATCACGAGCTACCGTTGCCACGGCGTGGAGTTCCTCCGCTGCGGTGCCAACGAGACCGGCGTGAAGGCGGTGATCAACGAGCTGCTGGGCCATTCCACCGGCGCTGCTCATGGCAAGGGCGGATCGATGCACATGTACGAGCCGGAGCAGAACTTCTTCGGCGGCTCGGGCATCGTGGCTGCGCAGACGCCCGTGGGCACGGGCCTGGCGTTCGCGGAGCAGTACCTGTACAACCTGAACAACCGCGACAAGGAGAAGCCGGAGGGCGAGATGAACATCTGCGTGACGATGTTCGGCGACGGCGCCAGCAACCAGGGCCAGGTGTGGGAGTCGGCGAACATGGCGAAGTTGTGGCACCTGCCGCAGATCTTCGTGATCGAGAACAACCAATACGGCATGGGCACGTCCACGGAGCGCTCCTCCTCCTCCACGCAGTACTACATGATGGGCAAGCACCACATCCCCGGCATCCAGGCCGACGGCAACAACGTCTTCGCTGTGCGCGAGGCGGTGCGCCGCTGCCGCGAGCTGTGCGCGACGGGCAAGGGCCCCATCTTCCTGGAACTGAAGACGTACCGCTACCACGGCCACTCCATGTCCGATCCGGGCATCACGTACCGCACGCGTGACGAGATCCAGAACGTGCGCCAGACGCGCGACAGCGTGAACTACATTGGGCACATTCTGGTGAACAATGGCATTATGGACGAGAAGGGCTGGAAGGACTTCCAGACGGAGATCAAGAAGGAGGTGAAGGGGTGGGTGAATGACTGCCTGAAGGAGCCCTTCCCCGACGATTCTGCTTTGATGACCGACGTCTACTACGGCAAGGACCCCGATTTTATCAGAAACACGGAATATATCAATAGCAAGTCGTCGAAGCCTCTTCTCTAATGGATTTGGCCTATTTGTTCCACATTCTTTCAGCCCCGCCTTGCAGAATGGACGACTACTCGTCAACGCTCCAGATCCTTCGGAACAACGGATATACAGAGGTAGGGAACGCACTCGATTCAAATCGGGGCACTCACTCATAGGACGTGGATGCGCGCTCCATGCCGCTTATCGCGCATATGCTGAGCGATATCCAGAGGCAGCGCATCGAAATACTCACTCACAGTAGAGCGAAGGCGGGCCGTGATATCTAGACGCCAGCAAGACGGACAACGAGGAGCGGGCGAAGTATTTGGGAAATGAATTGAAGGAGGCCGCTCGGCGGAGAAATCAGGCAGGAATGGTCGCGTTTGTTGAAGTGTAGCTCGAGTCGAAGTTGGAGGAAGCACAGAAGAAGCACGAGGAGCAGCAGCGAGTCATTGATGAATTGAGGAACCAACTGGCATCGTCTACCGTTGCTGTGCATTCCTTCTACGCCTTTAAAGCGATAGATGCAGGCAAATGACTACACGGAGATGATTCACTCACTGACCATGGAGAAGGAAGGCATATCTGTGGTGATAATGACCCTAAATCATGTGCAGAAAGAGAACACAGACCTGCGAAAGGAGAACGAGCGGCTCCAGAGGGAATTGGCGGAGAAGAGCAATCGCCTGCAGTCGATCACTCGCGACTTCGAGCAGTCCCGACGCGACTATACGGCGCTGAAGGCGAGCCTCCAGTCGCAGAAGGACGAGCGGCTGCAGATCGTGAACATTCAGGCGATCAACCGCTCGCTTCAGAGCGAGCTGCAGGACCTGCGGGCCTCGTCCGCCAAGTCAAGGCAGAACGAGGAGACGCTCTCCTTCAAGCTGGCGGAGTGCCAGCACAACCTCGACCTGGCCAACGACTCGCTGCGTGTGGAGCAAACGAAGAACCGTGAGGGTGCGCCGACGATCTCACAGCTAGTGAGTCAGCGAGACGAGGTGTCGCGGCTGAGCACGCTGCTGCAGATCCAGAAGGACTCGACGCGGTCGCTGGAGGCGTCGCTGAAGCAGGAGAAGGCGCTGACGTACCAGCTGCAGCTGCGCGGCGAGGCGTACGAGCGGACGGTGAGCGACTTGGAGCAACGGCTACGAGTACATAATAGGGAGTGGTGTGATGGCTAGACGGAGCGGGCGAAGGGCGAGGCGCTGCAGAAGCAGGCGAAGGAGGCGCAGGACCGGGAGCAGGCGACGTACAAGGAGCTGGAGGAGAAGAAGCGAGCGTACGACGCGCTGCTGGTGGAGCAGATGAGTGCTCGCGGCGTGAAGGAGCGCCTGGAGACGGAGAACAAGTCGCAGAAGGAGGAGCTGACGCGGCTGCGCATCACTCAGGAGGAGCTGGACAAGAAGGTACGCGAGCTGCAGGTGGAGGAGACGGAGCGGCTGCGCAGCAACGGGAAGATGCAGAGCGAGCTGGAGGAGAAGAAGAAGTGTCTGCGCGAGATGGAGCAGATGCTGAACACCGAGCGGACGCGGTCGCTGGTGGAGGTGTCGCAGCTGAGGGAGCTGCTGATGAAGCAGAAGAAGAACAGCCGGATGATGGAGGCAACCGATGCGAAGCAGGAAGCCAATCCCTTGGAAACGCCGCAGAGTAATCATCGTCGAGACGGGTCCTTTCCGTCGATTGATGCAACGCCAATCAAAGTCGTTCCGTCCCCATTCTCTGACATGCGTACCACCACTCCAAAGTCAGATCCAGTGTCCGCCACTCCAAAATCAGATCCGGTATCCGTGGAAAAGCCGAATGCAACGGTCGACACCAGCAGCACGAGTTTATCCAACATCATCACCAACCTCTCCAACGTCATGAGCGAGCTGGAGCAGCAGCTAGGCACGAAGGGCAAGTAACTTTTCGATTTTGGCTTCGGTTTGTTGGAAAACGGGTGGATGGGAGAATGCAACAAACAGACGAAATCAACACGTAGTTAACAAATTATAAGTTGGGCTCAAAATCGGAGAGGAGCTGGTCAAGGTAGTCAGGCTTCTGGGCCATGAATTTGTCGCGTTCGCGCAGAGGCTCGCTTTCGAAGTAATAGGCAGCCTGGTACTCATGGGGGAACTGGTTCACGAGCTCATCAAGCTCCATGGCGCCTCTATACACGAGAATCTCCGCAACTCTGGGATCCTTCACGTCCGCGTTCGCGTAGAACTTATTCTTCACAATCTTCTTCGCCTCGTCCATAGTCATGTTCATTTGGTAAGTAGAGATGATCTTGGGCAATTGCTGCACAATCGCCTTGTACAGCAGAACGGCCTTCTCAGATGCAGCCTTGGAAGACAGGGCAGGGCCCATTTTCATCAGATAAGCATAAGCCGACATGGTTTGCGCGTATTTGGCAATTCTCTTTTCAGGCTCGGGAGTTTCATCGATCACAATTGGTGCGGGAAA
>OIWT01001470.1_pt1 | contig 28089 bp, 23 predicted proteins | sample 1587701 | NCBI WGS metagenome assembly OIWT01 (sample SAMEA3888904, study PRJEB22519) | human gut metagenome | biome: human gut; feature: human-associated habitat; material: faeces | place: Denmark | collected 2009 | reverse complement strand
GGTTGGTTGGTTGGTTGGTTGGTTGGTTGGTTGGTTGGTTGGTTGCAAGAATCGTGCCAATTATTTACATTTTTATAACTATCTACCATGCCTGCGTACATTTCCTTTCCAAATTTTACACACCTATCTTACCGCAATCCGAGGTGATTGTAAAGTGGTATTTTTTTAGGAGTTATGGAAGAATTTTTGGTTTTCAAATCAAGCCACAATTTTTTAAAATTTTTTCAATTGCCTTCCACGATTCTAAAGATGGATTTTCTTTATAGAAGTGATATCCTTTATATTGGTGAAGCGTATATCCATTATCCTGATTGCTCTGCATAATTTTCTTTGCTCTTTCGATTGCACGGTTAATCGGCACGAGATACTGTTTTCGATGTGCATAGGAAGCATTGCTGTCTGCCATATGCAAAACAATCCACAAATCGAAAGTAAAGTTGCTGTATCCCGATTTGTATGTAATCTGCTTGCCAATTTTCTCTGCCTTTTTCATATTATCCATGGCACTCATGAAAGCATTGACATGAGTCTGCTCATCACTTTCATAATCAAAGAAATGATAGACTTCTACTTTCTGTGTCACATTCAAGCATTTTGCATGTTTTACCGGGTCTTTTCTCACAGTTTCTTCGACATATTTATCCCTCTTTTTCGTTTGATAGGATTTCTTCAAAGATTGGGGTGAAATCAATGTCCTTGATTGCCCCATACTGACTGATAAAATATTTACTCAAATAGTCTTCATGCTTGCGAACGCCCTTATCTCCTGTTGTACCGAAATCCGATAATGCATACAGCATGCTTTCATGGGTATCATCGTCTCTTTCGACAAACTTGATCTCGTCTCTGCGGAACAGGTTGGAATTCAGAAAAATCGGGTTATGCGTGTTAAAAATGAGCTGTGCGTGATGCACATTCACATCATCGTTATGAAAGACATTGATGATACTCATAAGTGCCATCGGATGAATTGACGCGTCGAATTCGTCCACAACTAAGGTGCCTCCGGTCTGCATGGCTCTGATTACAAGCGGAAACATATTGATAAAGCGTATTGTCCCGTAGGATTCAAAGATATCTGCGGCAATGGCGGCTGCTTTATGATTCTTCGCATCGTGGAAAAGGGAGGATAATTTCGCCTCCGGCTCGTCTTCATTTATCACATAGCCGACTGCATTGGAGTTAATCCCGAATAATTTTGCGGCTTTATCTGTAGTTTTTTCTACATATACCGCTTTCTTTTTAGGGCCTGCAAATCTTTTTATTAACTGCATGGAATCCGCTTTATTTCCATCGTGGTCTTCTTCGTAAAATTCAACATCAAAGCATACTGGCTTCGGATCTGTCCGTTTGTTGTTTGGAATCAGTTCCAACATTGATGCTGCGGGGTTCGGTGATGTTTTTTCCTCTGCATTGCGAATGTTGCCTCTCAGTACAATTGCGCGCAGCACATCCATTGCACCGATTATGTTTGTTTTACCTGCAGCGTTCGGTCCATAGATAACAGAAGAACTCAACACTTTCGTTTCCTTGCACCCTTTTGTCTTTACTTTCATCAAGCTGTAGTCCAATCCCTTTTGCTTGGGTGTCGCTGTCATCGAAAAGCAGGCCTCTTCTACAAAGCATTTATAATTTTTCGTCTTAAATTCAAGAAGCATATACCGTCCTCCATTTTGCGTATTTTTTGCAAAACAAAATCAATATTCTTTGACTTTCCTCTGTCGAATTTTGTCGGAATCCGTCGGAATTTTCTCTAGAGTAAATTCCAGTATATGTATTGCATATATTTCCATATTATGCTATTATTATCTTACAGATTCTGTATGTGCCATGGCAAGTCCGATATTTCTTTAAGGTAAGAGTGTGCTGTCGCGCGAGCATAACTCTTAGGAAAGTGAGAATAAATTATGATCGAAAATAATAAGGACAACTCCATCTATGATTCCCCTAAATTTCTTCCGTTTACGGATGACAGAATCTTCATGAATGTCATGCGAAGTCCGAAGATTTGCCGAGCACTTTTGGAACTGATTCTGCCAAATGAAGAAATCGGAGCCATCCGCCTTAAAAAGTCAGACAATCCGTTAATCGATAACTCTGAAATTGACGAAGGTGCAGATGAAAACTTGAGCGTAGAAACGCAGAAAACGCTGAAGTTAGAGACAGATGCACACGGTGTGCGATTCGATGCCTTCGTTGCAAGTTCAAAACTCTGGGCCGATATTGAGATGCAGACTGACAACGATTCCAAGATTGACAAACGCGCAAGATACTATCACGCCAACATGGATTTGGACTTTCTGGAGCAAGGACAGTCTTACGAAAACCTCAAGCCAAGTTATGTCATCTTCATTTGTACCTTTGACCGTTTTAAACGAGACGAGCCTGTCTATTTTTTCCGTTCGTGGGATGTGGAAAAAGGCTTGCCGCTTGACGATTTATCGTATACAATAGTATTGAACACGAAATGTTCTCCGGAGAAGGTTCCGGAGGCACTGAAGCCTTTTTACGAGTATCTGAATGACCCGAAGAAAAATGAGGCTTCGGAACTGACACGCATGATTGACGAGCGTGTCAGAAAGTTCAATTCGGACGAATGGAGGAAAAAATATATGACATTCGAGTATATTTTGAACGAGCAGAAGCGGGAAAGTTTCGCCGAAGGTGCAGCACAGAAACAGCGCGAAATTGCGAAAAGCATGAAGGATGAAGGCATCGCAAAAGAGGTCATTGAAAAGATAACCGGGCTTTCCGCCGAAGAAGTCGAAAAATTGTAGATATTGCTTTTATTATGCAGCAGGAACGAAGCAACCGTTTCCTGCTGCATTTATTTTATCTCATTAAAAAACTGTGCGAAGATAACCGTTAAAGAGTTGCAGAAACTGCAAGCATCCTGTTTCCCTTGCATTCCCCTGCCGCTTTTGTTATACTGAGAAAAACGAAGGAGGATGAGACTTTTATGAGCAGTTACACCAGTTTTTTTGATGTAATCGGTCCAAACATGATCGGACCGTCGAGTTCACATACAGCAGGAGCCGCTTCCATCGCGCTGATGGCAAAACAGCTCTTCCATGAACAAATCGTACAGGTTGATTTTACACTGTACGGTTCTTTTGCGAATACCTATCGCGGTCACGGCACGGATCGCGCGCTTCTGGGCGGGATTTTAGGTTTTACGACCGATGATATCCGTATTCGTGACGCTTTCACACACGCGCAGAACAGCGGTTTAAAATACAGTTTTACCGAAGATCACACGACAACGGATCTGCATCCCAATACCGTTGACATCGTTATGCACAACGGGAAAGGCCGCACGCAGTTCGTACGCGGAGTCTCAATCGGTGGCGGACGCATGAAAATCGTACAGCTGAATCAGGTGGAAGTTGACTTTACCGGAGAATACAGCACTCTGATTATCAAACAGGCGGACAAGCCGGGTGTGGTCGCACATATCGCAGGGTGTCTGGCACAGCAGCAGGTAAATATCGCATTTATGCGTCTGTATCGCGAAGCCAAAGGCGAAACCGCCTATACCATTATCGAGTCGGATCAGCACATCCCGTCTGAAATCCTCGACTCCATCAATCAGCACGAAAATATTTACAATTCCCTTGTAATTCAAGTATAAGGAGGTATCGAACTATGGATTTTACAAATGGCAGCGCACTTCTGTCTTACTGCCAGTCAGAACAGATAAAAATTTCTGAAGCCATGCTTCGCAGAGAAATATCGTTAGGTGAAACCACGAAAGAAGATGTATACGATAAAATGCGTCGTTCTATTGAGATCATGAAGGTCTCTACGCAAAACCCGATTCAAAATCCGATTCCCTCTATGGGCAGACTTTTAAATGGAGAAGCAAAATCGGTCTGGCAGCATTCTTTTGAGGGAAATCCGCAGACGCTGTGCGGCCCGATTCTCTCAAAGGCAATCGCCTATGCGATGGCAGTTCTCGAAACAAATGCGTCGATGGGTCTTATTGTAGCAGCCCCTACGGCAGGCTCTTCCGGCGTGATTCCCGGGACGGTTCTTTCCATCTGCGAGAGCTATGACCTCGAAGAATCTGCGATTTACGACGGGCTTTTGAATGCCGGGGCGATTGGCTGGCTGATCATGCGAAACGCCTCTGTGTCCGGAGCAGAAGCAGGATGTCAGGCGGAAGTCGGCGCGGCTTCTGCCATGGCCGCCTCTGCGGCAGTCGAGCTTTTGGGCGGCAGTCCTGATCAAAGCCTGACCGCCGCCGCAATTGCACTCTCCAACCTTTTGGGTCTGGTCTGCGACCCGATTGCAGGACTGGTCGAGTCGCCGTGTCAAAGCCGCAATGTCATCGGCGTTTCCAACGCATTCAGCAGCGCGCAGCTTGCGCTGTCCGGCGTCCGCTTCCCGATTCCGTTCGATGAAATGACGGACGCGATGTATAAAGTCGGAAAAACTTTGCCGCCGGAGCTTCGTGAAACCGCGCTCGGTGGATGCGCCGCCACCCCTTCCGGCTGCGCGCTTTGTGACAAATGTATAAGCAGTAAATAGGGCTTTTCCTATTCCGTACGCAGCCTACAGCGCAATGCTGTTTCGTCTCAGCATTGCGCTGCCTCCTCGGCAAGGTCAGGACGGCCCTGCTCTTATGACTTATCCCAGCAAAAGGTTGAGGAAGAATGACACTCCCGGCGTAATAAAGAGGGCCGGTATGTTCAGAATGATTGCAATCAGCAGAATATAATAACCATAGTTATATACAGTGTACCACCAGCCGTAGCGATCAAGGTTAAAAAGCTGTGTGATAACACCGAAGCCATCCAGCGGCGGAATCGGAATCAGGTTGAAAATCATCAGAACCAGATTAATATACACAATATAAATCAGCATCTGATAGATGATTGAGCCAAGCCCTCCGGATACAAAGCTCGATGCCGCCATGCCTTTCACTAAAAATGCGAATACAGCAGCAATCAAAAAGTTAGCTGTCACACCTGCCAGAGACACAATCAATTCTCCTGCCCTGCGGTTTTTATAATAATCCGGATTGATCTGAACCGGAACGCCCCAGCCGAAGCCGATAAAAAGCAGCGCGATAAAACCTGCCGGATCAAAATGCTTCAGAGGATTTAAAGTCAGTCTTCCCTGAAATTTCGGCGTCGGATCGCCCAATTTATAAGACGCAAACGCATGTGCCGCCTCATGGAAAGACAGGCCTATAATAATGCCCGGTAAAATCAAAAGCTTCGTATATGCCCACTCCCATATCGACATGTGGCTGCTCGTAATCGACTCTACAAGCATAATCGCCAGCAAAATCCAGATAATCGGATTTACATTTCTCAATCGTTCTCTCATTCTTAAATTCCTTTCATACAATGCATGACCACTTGCGGTCAATTGAAAATTTTAGAATTATTTTATCACATTTTTCTTACCTTTTAAATATATATATTATAAATATTATGTCCTCTGAACTTCACAAAAGATTCATAGGAATTTCAGAAAGGTGGCTAAAAATGAATCATTGCCTTTTTTGTATTGACGTCTACACAGTTAATGAGGGAGACACACTCTATTCGATTGCCGAAAAGTACGATCTGCCGGTTACACTTCTCATGAAAGTGAACGACATTGACAATCCTTATAACCTGAAAATCGGCACAAGGCTTTGCATCCCGGGTACGGAGGACCAGCTTCCGCAGGCTCCGGAGCAGTGTCAGAAGACACATACCGTAAAGGCCGGAGACACGCTTTACTTAATTGCCAAAATGCATAACATCAAGCTGGATGCTCTCATGCGCGCAAATCCAAGCATCGACCCGTACAATCTGCTCATCGGCACCGAGCTCTGCATCCCGGTATAGAGTCGCTTTCGGAGTCCGCTCATCTTAGAGCACAGAAAGAGCCGCAGATTCTAAAATCTGCGGCCCATTGTTTATTTAAAATTATGGGTAACTTAACTATACAAGTCCGATATACGGTGCTGCCGAAATTATGATGATTGCAACGATGAGTATCGGCAGCAGCGTCTTAAGCCACTGTTTGAAGAATACATTGAACGGAACACCTGCCATTTCGCAGATACCCATGTTCGTTGATTCCGGATAAAGCGCACATACGAAGTTGATGCCGCATGTGAATGTGGAAAGCAGGATTGTCTGTCCGCCGACCGATCCCACGCTTGATGCTGCGAAAAGTGCGAATGCAACCGCTCCGAAGATTGGCATTGTGATACCTGCAACTCCGCTTGTCGACTGGAGGAACAGACCGATTGCAAAGTATGCAAGTACGCCTGCAACAACGAATGCCCAAAGCGGTACTCCGGAGAGAACTTTCTGAATCCAGTAAATGAATGTGATACTCATTCCGGATTCGCTGGTTCCCATGAAGAGTGAAATTCCTCTCGATGCAGCAAGTACGAATACAACCGTTACAAGGTCAGCTGCCCCCTGTGCGAATACGGAAACGAATTCTTTTTCCGGCATTTTGTTGATAAGTCCGATTACGATTGCTCCGATGAGCCAGATTACCGAGAATTCAATGAAATACCACCAGCCGAATTCGGTAAATTTATTCATGCCCAGAAGGTTTCCGATGAAGTGTCCCTGGCTTGCATACTGCGGCGCATTCACTACATCGAATGCCGTTCCGCTGCTTGTCGTGATGGAATCCCAAGGGATATATCCCATTACACAGAACAGAATTACAAGTCCGAAAACAACAAGAGACCAGATTCTTCTAGGTGTAAACTCCGCAAGTCCGACATTTTCCGTCTTGAAAAGATGATTTTCCTGACCGGCGATTAGGGATTTTTCAGGGTTTGCCTTAACCTTGTTTGCGTATCTTATGACAAAGAGTATGCCCATGGTAAGCATCACTACGAAAAGTACAAGTCTGAGCAGGATACCGGAGCCGAGAGATAATTCCGGGTTTCCGATTGCCGCTACAGCAGCTCCGATCGAGTAAGGGTTTACAACACTGGCCATATTACCGATGTTCGCTCCTATCAAAATTACCATCATTCCGGTAATCGCATCATAGCCCGCGGAGATAAACAGCGGAAGAATTACGATTGCATAAGCCGGAAGTTCTTCCCAGGAGCCGTATACGGTTCCCATCAGTGCAAATACAATCATAAGGATTGCAATCAGGGTGCTTCCTTTAAATCTTCTGAGAAGCGCACCGATACCTGCGTCCATCGCACCCACATGATTCAGGATTGCAATCAGTCCGCCGGAAATCAATATGGATGTTGCAATGTCCGCTGCATCAATGAAGCCTTCAATCGGGGCGGTAAAGTAGTCCCACAGTCCAACCGGACTTGTACCTGCATTTTCGATTATGTTTCCGTCTTCGTCAAATGCCGCATTGTAGATAATCTGGCTGTTTCCGGCTTCATCCGTAACAACTACGGAAGTCGGAACAACCCATGTAAGCAGTGCAACAATCGCAAGAAAAATCATAACGATTGTTATCGCTGTCGGCATTTGAAATTTTCTTTTTTTCTTTTCCATAACAGTTCCTTTCCAATATTATTTGTCTGCAGTTTCGTTAAACAGAAAATATGCATACATTTGATTTCCGAGCAGGAAGCTCTTAAGGGAGATTTGCTCGTTTTCCATATGCGCGCAGTCAAGGTCTTCCGGGAAAACAGGTCCCCAGGTCACGAAGTTCGGCATTGTCTTGGCATATGTGCAGCCCGATGCCGCCATAAACTCGCATTTCTTTCCGTATGCCTCATATGCATGTTTCATTCTTGTGAGCCAAGATTTGTTTTCGTCAACAAAGATAGGCTCCAAATTTTCTTTAATAATTACGTTATAATGATATTTTGTTTTCTCCTTCTCGAAAGCCTCTATGACATTTCGTCCCGGAATTTCGAATGTTTGCCTTACGTTGAAATTCAGCGATATTGTATCTTTTTCCTGTGTAAGAACAGTCGGGACAATGGTTGTCGGCAGAGTTTTCTCATTTGGAGCATGAGAAACTTTCTTCAGGCTGAGCAGGGATTCATAACTCCCCTCCGGGAACATATCATGAAGAAATTTTGCGAAGTCCGGAGTCGCCCATTCCCCCTCGCAAAGGGTTTCTGCCATCTTAAGAATGGCGTTTTCCCCAAGTTCCGGTGTGGAGCTGTGCGCGGATTTCCCATGAAAATCATATTCCTTTCCGTTTGCCGTAAAACGAGCGAATGCCGGAACAACATTTTCTGAAACACCGCCTTCAAAATGTTCAAAGACCTTCGGATTCGTGTTTTGGAATTCTAAAACCACATCCATGTACCCGCTTTCCGCGTTGAAAATCGGAAAGTTTCCGTCCGGAGAGTATCCGTAATCCGGTATTGGGAATTCTTCTTTGAAGTGTTCCATGTCAATCCACTCGGTTTCCTCACTGCTTCCGATAATCAGCCATATTCTTCTCTTCCATGTGCTTATAGTTTCTTTTAGGAATTTGAGTGCGTACAGAGTTCCGATAACCGGCCCCTTATCGTCAATGATGCCTCTTCCGAAAAGCAGCTCGTCTTTCTGCGTCAGTGTAAACGGTTCGCATTCCCAAAGCTCGATGGCACCTTCCTCCACGACATCCACGTGCACGAGGATACCCAGAGTCTCTTCGCCTTCGCCTGCTTCCACCACGCATACATCGCGATATTTTCCCATTGTCGCTTTCATACCAAAACCTCGAGCAAGATCTGCAACATAAACCAAGGCGTCTTCACATTTCTGTCTGTCCTCACTCTTGCTCTTAATTTCCATAAGACTTTTTAAGTCGCTGAGCATTTCATCTTGATTTTCGTTAAAGTATGCGGCGATTTGGTTTCGCAGTTTGTCCATCGTTTCACCTCCTTTTCTGATTTTTCTGACAAAAAAATTTTAAACCTCGGGGTAACCCCGAGGTCAAGATATTTCTTGATTTATTTTTTTCGTATCGGTGCATAGACTTTGTACAGCCCCAGCCTTTTGCCGTCACTGTAGTAGTTTGTTTCTTCTCTTCCGTAAAACTCTCCGACAAGTTCAATGTTGTTCTCCGCGGCATATGCGAGCAGCGGCGCAATCATCTGATTAGCATCCTCCGAAATATGCACCTCTGTGATTAGACAGCAGTCCGCCTTTTCTTCAACACCCGCCGTGGTTGCATTCTTGATTTTGAGCCTGGTATCTCCCGGAAAGGAGAAATACTTTCGCAGGCCTTTTTCCGGTTCCTTTAGATTATAATAAAACGACACAGATAGGCAGATCCAGTCTTCTCGGTCAAGGTCAAAGCTTTCCCTCAGCGATTCAGCGATATGTACAGGCTCATCTAAATAAGAATTTCTTCGGTATTCCGGAGGCATCGCACCTATGGTATACTTACCTACCATCCGAACTTCGCTTTCGTAGGATTCATCCCAGTAATCCAGCCTTTGGAGCATTTCGGCGGCTTCCTTGATGGTATTGGTCAATTCTTTTCTTCTCGCGTCTATAACTTTTCCGATGTCTTCGACCGGTATGCCGTCCATAATCGTCTTTATTTCCTTTACGGAAAGTCCCGCAGAACGATAAAAAAGCACATCGGTGAGCCGCAGGAAATCTTCCGAAGAATACTCCCAATAGTTGTTTTCTTCATTTTTTTGCGGAGATATGACTCCTTCCTGTACGTAATGTCTGACTGTTTCCGTGGAAACACCGAGTATTTTCGAAATTTCCCCAACACTGAGAAACATAGTTTCCTCCTTTGCCTTGCCTAGTAGTAAAATCCTGTGTCCGGATTGCTGTATTCTTCTACTCTCACTTCATAAGCCTTCTTTGCCGCATCTTCAAAAGCAAGCACCGGCTCAGACACGCCCATTTGCTCCAGAATCCATTTCGCAAGCGGAGGATTCAAAATCAGAATCGGCCCGATGATGTAGGTCGCTATGAAATTGTTCTGTCGGATTCCTTCCCCTGTTATATCAGGGTTGAGCCCCGGTCCTCGCTCAGACTCTATCGCCGGCTGGAAGTCCGGATATATACAATCCTGAACATTCACATCTTTATAGGAATGCGTGAACTGGCTCTTATATCCGACAATTGTCATGCCTTCGAAGTTTCCGAGATATAGCGAATTATAACGGTTCATCATATCTCTTTTTGCTGTCGTCGGGAACAGGCCCAGACATTCAACTTCCGTTCCATCTTTATCCTTAATGGATTTGCCGAAGATCTCAAGGGCATTTCCCGTAATCAAAAATAGTGTTCCGTCATCAATTCTTGCCCTCAAAGCGTCCTTATATGCGCGGAGTTTTTCAATGACTAAAAGCTGTGCACTTTCCGTCATGGTTCCCATGTATACAAGATCCGGCTTTTCGCTGACGAACAAAGGCTCGTCGTTTAGATGCGTCTTAGAAATCTCAATTTCAGGATAGGATTTTTTTAAATAATCTATATTTTCAAGATCGCCGTAAAGATTAGCAATTTCAGGGTATAACACTTCGATTTTCATTGCCTATGCCTCCTTTCCGGCCTTTTCCGTCAAAAGTTTCCGTACCATATCTCCGACCTTTTTCCCTAAAGCAATGGAATCTGTCCCATAAAGCACATATACATTGTCCTTTTCAAAAAGCTTCAGGCACGAAGGTGCGTCCGTTTCTTTCTCCGCAAAAGAAAGTTTTTCCTCCGGCACTCCCGCAAGCAGAAGTCTGAGCTTATGGTCAAATCTGCGAGGCCCGCAAAGCACAATATTCTTAACATTATCATGATTGAGAAATTCAAAATCACAATCGTAAAGCCAGCAGGTATTCTCCGACCAATGCTTCATGTCACCTTGACAGCTGTTCATCAGAATGATTTCCTTGTCCCCCGGCATCCCTCCGATATAATCAAATACACGGGTGGTCGCAAATGCGTTTTTCTCCTTTGCAAGCAGCCGGTAGAGCGTACGGGAGCCGATTTTTTCCTCATCATATCTGCTTCCCACTATATTGAGTCTGCCGAAAAAGCCTTCGATCTGCTCATGGCTGTAGCCCATCTCCCGAAGCAGCGCAACAGCGGACACTACATTGTATATGTTAAATACGCTTTCGTTCAGGAGCTTATAATGCCCGACTCCGCCCGCGTCGCGGACATCAATTGTCATCTTCTCAATGTTTACGTTTTCACCGGCGTAATCGTATTCCGGTGCCTTGAATCCACATGCCGGACAGAATGCCCTTCCGATGTGGTTATATCTGAGATATTCGTATTCAAGCCTGTTGTGACATTCCGGGCAGATCTGCAGATCATTAATCAGGTTGATGCAGTCCTGTCTGTCCGTATCCATTTTCTTGATTCCAAAGTATGTGCGCGGATTTTCCGGCGCTACGCGGCAGGAAATTAAATCATCGGCGTTAAGTACAAGTTTCGTTTCTTTTGGAATGTATTTCGTAAGTATGTCCGCAATATATTCCGGATGTCCGTTTCGCATGATGGAATCACGCGACAAATTTGTAATCAGCATGTATTCAGGTTTCATATACGGGTAAACTCGCAGGGCGGAACGCTCGTCCACCTCGAAAAGACCGATTTCGTATTTGCAGTTTCCAAAAAAGCCTGCGCCGTAAATCAGCGAGGATGCGATTCCCGAATTGATGTTGGAACCCATCTTGTTGTTCAATACGCGTTTTCCGTCCATCGTAAGCATATCAAGCAGCATATTGGAAACCGTTGTTTTTCCGTTTGTTCCCGTAATTGCAATGATTTTCTTCGGCTTGTCCGCATATTTAAGAAAGTCCGGACAAAGCTTCAGTGCAAGCACGCCGGGAAAGTTTGTCCCGTTATGTTTTGTTATTTTGAGTGCAACGATGGACAGCTTAGCGGCCCAAAGCGCAAAATAGAATCTGAGTTTTCCCATAGCAGCACAGTCCTTTCTTATCAGTATTTGAACTCAGGAATAATTTTGTGAATTGTCGGCATAATTCCGATTCCTCCCGGTGTCTGTCCCGGAAGCTGCCAGAAATCATGCGCGCAGTAATTGTTGCCTTCGATGATTGCGGGGCCTGTCGGTGTGATTGCCACATCCCAGCCGATATAACGCATCTGCGGCACGACGAGTGCTGCCTTTTTCACCATTTCAACGGCTTCCTTCATATAAGGGACTTTGTATCCCAGCAGCGGCTGATGCGTATTCGGATGCTCCGTATAATGCTTGCCGGCAGTTGTGTCTCCGGAATGTGCCGGATAAAGAAATTCTCCCGTTTCAAGATCCACCGGTCCGTGAAGTCCGTAGTTGTCAACGACTCTGCCGTCTCTGCCCATCTTAAAAACGGAGTAGATGAGATGCGGCTCACCTTTTGCGTCCACCATGGTAATCATTCGCATGGTATTTACCGAGTACGGATACATCTTTGCAACATCCGGGTGGTTTTCGATTACATCTTCAATCGTGCCGAAGCCTTTTTCCCTGACGTATGCCACGAATTCATCCGCATCCTTGAACTTTGCGGTTTCCAGAAGTTCCGCACCGATACCGCAGGTTAAATCCTTCATCTTCGCAAACACTTTTTTGCGTGTCTCAAAGAATTTCCGGATGTCATCGTCAGAAGCGGTCCCAAGGTCAAGGGATTCTCTTCCTATGAAATCCTTGAAAACTTCGTTGAATTCATTCTTATTGTCAAAAATATGCGCATAGCTGTGATCGTTCATAAACATCATCAGTTTCTTGCTTCTGAAACGCGTCAAATAGGTATCTCTCTGCTTAGCATCCAAATTCCAAAATTCAAATATGACATAATCATTGTAGCCTGCACCGTAGCGCGCCATGCAGTTCAGTATGTCAAAGAAAAGGAAAACTTTATTTTTTCCCGAGCGCTCATGGGCATTGTCCAGCACCTTAAAGAATTTTTCAAAGCTTGCGCCCTTTATAACACGCATGTAATATTGAAGTTTGTTTTCCATCTTGTTCCTCCTGATTGTATTATAGAATATCCGACAAAAGTCTTGAAAAAGCTTCTTTAAACTTAATTATCACGCCTCTCTTAAGATACGCCTCATAGGTTAGTTCGTGTCCGTGATTAATCAAATCATTTTGGAAAGTGTCTTCCATCTTTTTTGCAAACTCTCTGTCATAAATAAACGCATTAGTTTCAAAGTTGAGTTTAAAACTTCGATTATCGAAATTCGTGGAGCCGACGGTTCCAACCTCTCCGTCGACAACCAAAGTCTTTGCATGCAGAAATCCGTCGTCATATATAAAGACCCGGCCCCCTGATCTGAGCAGTTCTCCGACATAAGAATATGTAGCCCAGTAAACGAAAATGTGATCAGGCTTGCACGGAATCATAACCCTCACATCCACTCCGGACTGTGCCGCCATCTTGAGGGATTCAAAGATGCTCGGATCCGGTACGAAGTACGGTGTTTGAAGCCATACCTTTTTCTCCGCGTATGTGATCATTCGCATCATCGCTCTCTTTACTTCAACGGACGGCGACTCCGGCCCGCATGATACGATTTGAATTCCCATGGATCCTTTTTCTTTGTCAAACGCAAAATCCTTCGGTATTACATCAAGCTGTTCCTTAGTGGTAAATCTCCAATCAAGAGCAAATCTTCCGTACAAGTCAACAACTGCATTTCCCTTTATGCGTACATGTGTGTCTCGCCAATAGCCGAATCTTTTCTTTCTTCCGATATACTCTCTTGCGACATTATATCCGCCCGTATATCCGATTTCATGGTCGACAATGACGATTTTTCTGTGATTTCGGTAGTTAAACTTCGGTGCGATGATCTTCAGCTTCGGTTTAAAAAAATATCCGACTTTTCCACCGGCCTTCAAGTATTCGCTGAGGACAACATCATTGATGCTTCTGCTGCCGAGCGTGTCCATTAAAAGTCTCACTTCCACACCTTCCTTTGCCTTCTCGGTCAGCAAGTTTATCAGCTTCATTCCGACGAAATCGTTTTTGATTATATAATACTCCACATCCACGGTTTTCTTGGCGTTCTTGATGTCATTGAGCAGTTTGTTCTGAAGTTCCACACCGTCGGTTATTAACTCGACATTGTTGTTTTCGGTATAAAACGAGTGCCCGTATACCTGATTGAGTTTAATCAAATGCTTCCAGATTTTTGTCTCCGGGCGCGCAAACTTGTAATCATCATCATTGATTCTCTCAATTTGTTTCTTCAGAGCCTTACTCACAATGACTTCTTCTTTCTCCGTGAGTTTATTTATCTTGCTCCGTGAAAAATTCTGATTAAATACAATGTAGAAAACGAAACCCACAATCGGTATGAACGCAAGCACCATTACCCATGCGAGCGTGGCGGACGGGCTCTTTCTTTCTGTAAATATTACCGCAAAAATCAACAAGATGTTGACAACATACAAGATTGCTATCCATCCTATTGATGTAGAAAAGTTAAAATAGTTAATCATATAAACAAACCCCTAATACCTATTTTTTTTCATCAGATGATGTATCATATTATTGTATCATATTTTTCGCTTTATAGCCATAAAAATTCCAAGTATACAAAAGATTGTAAAGATAAAAAAAGAAATGTGAATGCTGTTCATGATTTCGTCGCCCGAAGCGTTCTCCATAGTCCCCCCGTTCATGCAGATTCCCATCACAAGCGTAATCACCGCCATCGAAAGCGTGTGCCCCGACGAACGCATCGTCGCAAGCAGTGCGGACGCTGCAGCGTAATCTTCTGTTGGGACAAATGACATTACCGCGTTGGTGTTCGGCGATGCAAAAAGAGAGAATCCAAAGCCTGACACCGCAAGAATGAGCAGAAGCTGCCAAATCGGTGTCGTTTCCTGTAGGAAGAAAAGTGCTGCCGACGCCACTGCGGAAAGAACCATCCCAAGTGCCGAAAGAAAAAACGGAGACTTCTTGTCCGAAATTCGTCCAAAGACAGGCGAAAAAACTGCCATAACTGCGGTGGATGTTATCAAAACAAATCCCGCATTCTGCGATGTCATTTCTTTTATTGTCTGCAGATACATTGAAAGCAGATAACTTACGGCAAACGTTGCCCCGTAATTGAGAAGTGCTGCGAAATTCGATAACGTATACGGTAAATTATTCTTCAGAAATCTTATGTTTATCAACGGACTCTCTTTTTGCGATTCTATTCTGACAAAAGCGACAAGAACAAGAACTCCTGCCGCCAATACCCATGGGGCGTAGTTTTTCGTGCGTATTTCCGACAGTCCGTACATAAGCAAAAAGATGCCGGTAATAAAAGCCGCATTGCCCGCGGCATCCATCTTTTTTCCTTTTCTTTCGTCCCGTTTTGTTTCCTTTTCACGGGAAAGTTTAAACATTGCAAAATAAAAAGCCAATGCGGAAATTCCTGCTGTACTGATGAAAATCGAACGCCATCCCAAATGATAGTTAAGAACCCCTCCCAGCACCGGTCCGAGCGAAAGCCCCACATAGGTTGCACAGGTCGCATAGCCCAGCATCTTCCCCCTTTCGTCTTCATCAAAGGCTGCGGTCAAAACTGCAATGTTTGTTGCAAAAATCATGGATGCCCCGACTCCCTGCATTGCCCGAAATACAAGAAGCACCCACATGCTCCGTGATATCACGGCAGCTGCGGATGCTGCAGCAAAAATAAGGATTCCCGTTCTTAATATCTGTTTTCTGTCCAATGCATCGGCCATTCTGCCGAAGGTAACCGCAAGGCAGCAGCAGGTCAGCATATACACGGTAATAACCCATCCGATCTCCTGCGCGCTTACCCGGAATTCTTTTCCCATAGAAGGAATCGAAAGGTTCAGTGCACTTCCCATGAATGTCGTTATGAATGCGGTTATTACCGCTACAAGTATCGTATTTTTTTGCTCCTGCGTATGCATTTTATCATCTCGTAATTTCTTCTTCATACTGTTTAGAATGCTTTGAAATTTATAAGATTATGCATATAAAGTAATCTTTGCCGTCATCACTGATTCTCTGTAAAGATTTTTGCACTTTTCCGCGGATTGCCTCGGGCACATTGTTTACCTTGCTTTCCATCTGCTCGGTAACCATTTCCTTTAGCGTTTTTCCGAACAAGTTGGTTTCCCAGATATCGGTTTCTTCATTTGCAAACTGCTCGGTAAGGTATTCCGCAAGGTCGACCGATTGACTTTCGCTTCCCACAACCGGAGAAACTTCCGTGGTGATGTCGGTCTTTATTATGTGCAGGCACGGTGCTTTTGCCTTCATTCTTACGCCGTATTTGCTTCCCTGTTTAAAAACTTCCGGTTTTTCGAGCACCATTTCGGACAGCTTCGGTGCTACGATTCCGTAACCGGCTGTCGCTACTTGATCCAGTGCACTCTTCAAATTATCGTAGGCTTTTTTTGCCTTTGCATATTCCTTAAGAAGCATGAAAAGCTGACTGTCGTTTGTAACGCTCGCACCCATGAGTTCTTCAATTACTTTGTAATACAGGCCTTCGCTCAGGATCGGCTCGAGAACGATAACGCCGTTTCCCATATCTGCCTTGAGAATTTTGACATCTTTGATGATTTCCCCGTCCGCAATCTGCCTGCATGTATCCATAACCTGCCCGATGCTTGTAAAATCATCCATCCAGCTTCGCACGCTTTTTATCATGATTTCTTTTATCCGATGATTGTAAGGGAGTGCGTCCATATATCCCGGAAGATGAAAGTCCACTTCGCACGCCGGGAATTGATAGATCAGTTTATTAAAAATCTCGTCGAATGTTTCCTCGCTCATCCTCTGACAGTTTGTAAGAATCACGGGCGTGTCGTATTTTGCTTCCAACTCTTCAGCCAGCTGCCTGCTCCTTGCGTTTTGCGGTGTTGCAGAATTTAAAATGATGACGAAAGGTTTTTCGAGTTCTTTGAGCTGATTTACGGTCTTTTCCTCTGCGTCGATATAATTTTGTCTCGGAATTTCGCCGAAAGATCCGTCCGTTGTTATGACTGCTCCTACCACCGAATGATCGGCAATTACCTTCCGCGTGCCGATTTCCGCAGCCTTGCTGAAAGGAATTTTCTCCTCAAACCAAGGTGTTGCAACCATTCTTTCCTTTTCTTCTTCTTTGTCGCCCAAAGCTCCCGGTACGAGGTATCCCACGCAGTCTGCAAGTTTGACATTCAGATTTGCCCCGCTCGCCGTGGATACCAGCACAGAATCCGGCGGAATGAATTTTGGCTCCGTCGTAGTTATCGTTTTGCCTTCCCCGCTCTGCGGCAATTCGTCCATAATCCTAGTTTTTTCGTAAGGATTCGTCATGTTCGGAAAAACCATAACGTCCATGAATCTCTTAATAAATGTGGATTTTCCGGTTCTGACGGGGCCCACAACACCGATGTAAATGTCTCCGTTTGACCGTCTTGCTATATCATCATATATATTACCCTTTATCATAAAAACCCCTCCGTAAAAACCTGCTTTTTATAAAAAATATATGAGCTTTTGCGAGGGGTTATTACTGTTTATTTATTTTTTACTTCTCCTTCAAGACTGAAGGTGTTTGCTCCGGTAATCAGCACATCTATGACCTGTCCGATCATATCCGGGGTGCCTCTGAAGTTTACGAGTTTGAAACTTTCCGTTCTTCCTCCGTATGTTTTGGAATTGTTCTTCGATGGTCCGTCTACCAGAACCTTCTCGATGCGTCCCACATATTCCGCATTTTTTTCTGCAGAAATGCGGTTGATTACATCCACAAGCCGGTTAAATCTTTCGTGCTTGATTTCTTCCGGAATTTGGTTTTCAAATTTCTCTGCCGGCGTTCCCTTTCGTACCGAATAGAGGAATGTAAACGCCGAATCATAGCGTACTTCCTCGCACAGCGTGAGAGTCTCTTCAAACTCTTCTTCCGTTTCGCCCGGGAAGCCTACTATAATATCGGTGGAAATTGCAATGTCCGGATCCACTTCCCTGAGTTTTCTGACAATTTCAAGATAATCCTCTCTGGTATAATGTCGGTTCATTTCCTTGAGAACCTTGCTGGAGCCTGCCTGCACCGGAAGATGAATATAATGGCAAAGCTTCTCGCATTTTCCGTATGCGGCAATTAATTTATCGGATATATCTTTCGGATGGCTCGTCATGAAGCGGATTCGTTCAATTCCGTCAACCTCACTGAGCATATAAATCAAGTCGGTAAAATCCGTTTTTTCACCGCTGTCCCTGCTGATTCCTTTGTAGGAGTTCACATTCTGACCCAAAAGCGTGATTTCCTTTACACCATCTGCTGCGAGTGCCTGTACTTCTTTCAGGATATCCTCGGGAATTCTGCTTCTCTCTCTTCCTCTTGTGTATGGAACGATGCAATAGGTGCAGAAGTTGTTGCATCCGTACATTATATTCACAAAAGCTTTGTGCTTGAATAATCTTCTTGCAGGAAGTCCTTCTACAATTTCTCCGCCTTCTTCCCATATTGCAAGCTGCTTGTGTTTCTCTTTGTAAAGATTATCGAGAAGTTCCGGAAGCTGGTGAAGATTGTGCGTTCCGAAGATCACATCCACCCACGGATATTTTGCCTTAATCGTATCGATGATGTGCTGCTGCTGCATCATGCAGCCGCACACGCATACCGTAAAATTCTCTCTCTGTTCTGTCTTTCGGCGTTTCAGCTGTCCCAAAGTTCCGAAGAAACGCTTGTCAGCATTTTCTCTTATGCTGCAAGTGTTGAAAATCACGATGTTTGCGTCTTTTCGTTCCGCAGCCGGCACATATCCTTTTTCAATCAGCATTCCTGCCAGTGTTTCCGAATCATGCTCGTTCATCTGGCAGCCGAAAGTGGTTATATGAAATGTTTTTTTGTCTGACAATTTTATACCTCCAACATGAGCTCGAAATTAAATATGCATTTCGTTCTTTTTCTTGCGGCCCATCAAAATTTCAACTGCTTCCTGTGCGTTTACGCGTCCTTCAATCATATGATAGATGCACTGCGTGATTGGCATTTCCGCATCGTATTTCTGTGCAATCATATTGGCAGCTTCCGCCGTTGAAAGTCCCTCGACAACCATGCCGATTTTTTGAACAGCTTCCTCTACGGAATGTCCTTCTCCGATCAGAATTCCGCATCTTCTGTTTCTGGAATGCATACTGGTGCAGGTTACAATCAGGTCGCCGATTCCGGCAAGGCCCGAAAATGTCTCTGCTCTTGCTCCCAAAGCGATTCCAAGCCGCGTCATTTCGGTTATTCCGCGGGTCATCATTGCCGCTTTGGCGTTGTCTCCAAATTTAAGACCGTCGGAAATTCCCGCTCCGAGTGCAATGATATTCTTAAGAGCACCTCCCAGTTCCACACCGATGAGGTCCTCATTTGTATATACACGGAAGCGGTCCGTACTGAAAGCCTCCTGTATTTCCACTGCCAAATCGTGGTCTTTTCCAGCCACAACCACTGTTGTAGGCATTCTGCGAGCGACTTCCTCGGCATGGGACGGACCGGACAGTGCTATAAACTTACAGTTCGGGGAAATTTCTTCTGCTACCTCCGAAAGTCTCAGAAGCGTTCCTTTTTCAATTCCCTTCGCAACATTCACAATCGGGATTTGCACATCCGCATATTTCATTGCTTCTGCAAAGACCTCGCGGAATTTCTGTGCGGGCACTGCAAAAAGCAGCAGATCCTTGCCGCTTACCGCATCTTCCAGATTATCGGTAAACAAGAGTTCCTCCGGCAGAACCACTCCCGGAAGATAGTGCGAATTGCTATGTTCCTTTGACATTTCTTCAATTTGCTCTTTTCTTCTTGCCCACATTGTTACGGTATGCCCTCTGCCTGAAAGTGTCATCGCAAGAGCCGTACCAAAGCTTCCCGCTCCGATTACCGCAATTCTTTTATTTTCATAACTCATTCTGCCTGCTTATCCTCCCGGTTTTTTGTTTTAAAAATTCCCATCGGCGGCTCTTCGCCCTTGAAAAGCCTGACGATGTTTGCACGGTGTTTGATAAGAACAATTGCCGCCATGATACATCCGACGATGATAAAATCCTTTTCCATAAACCAGCAGGCCACAGGAAAGGTCGCCGCGCCAAGCAAGGAACCGACAGACATTCGTTTGCTGATCAAAAGTCCGCATGCGACAATTGCAAGAGCCGTCAGTGCAAGTAGCCAGTTGACGGACAAAATTGCCCCAAAAGCAGTCGCAACACCTTTGCCGCCCTTAAAACGGTAAAGACACGGCCAGATGTGCCCGCAAAACACTGCGAGCGCACACCAGATTCCGGTCTCATATCCGAGCATCATCCCGAATTTTACCGCTACAACGCCTTTCAAAATGTCAACGACAAGGGTAATGACTGCCGCCTTCTTTCCAAGTACACGAAGTGCGTTTGTGGTTCCGGCATTGCCGCTGCCCTCTTTCTTTATATCGATTCCGTTGATTTTCCCCAATATGATTGCCGGGGAAATATTCCCGATTAAATATGCGGACAGAATCGTTATTATATCGTAAAAATCAAACTGCATCCTATTCTACCTTCTCGCCTTTTTCTCTGAATACAAATTTTATGGAAGTTCCCTCAAATCCGAAGCCGTCCCTGATTCTGTTCTCAAGATATCTTGCATATGAGAAGTGCATCAGATCCCGCTTGTTGATTTGGAAACTGAACAGCGGCGGTTTTACGCCCACCTGCGTTACATAGTATATCTTGAGCCGGTGTCCCTTGTCCGAAGGCGGCTGTTTCATCATGATTGCATCCTGAATAAGGCTGTTCAGCTGTCCCGTAGGCACTCTGAGTGCTCTCTTTTCCGATACATATTCCGCCATCTCAATGACCTGATTCACCCTCTGCTTATCTTTTACGGATATGAACACGGATGGCGCGTATGACATGAACTGCATATCAGCTTCAAGCAGATGCCTGAAGTCACGCATGGTGTTGGTTTCTTTTTCAATTAAATCCCACTTATTCACCACAATAACGATTCCCTTGCCTGCTTCATGTGCAACGCCGGCTATCTTCTTATCCTGGTCGGTAAGTCCTTCGGCCGCGTCTATCATCAGAAGGCACACATCGCACCTTTCAATTGCGGCAACCGCACGAATTACGCTGTATCTTTCAATGTCCTCGTTTACCTTTGATTTTCTGCGGATTCCCGCCGTATCAATCAAGATATATTTCTTTCCGTCTTTTTCGAACGGAGTATCGATGGAATCTCGTGTGGTTCCCGCTATCGGCGAAACGATTACTCTCTTCTCCCCAAGCAGACAGTTGATGAGCGAAGATTTTCCAACATTTGGCTTGCCGATTACGGCAATTTTCGTTACTTCTTCGTCATCCTCGTATGCTTCGTCCGGAAAGCTCTCCACGATTTCATCAAGAACATCACCGAAGTTGAGCATGTTTGCTGCGGAAATCGGAATCGGTTCTCCGAGACCGAGCTCGTAAAAGTCATAGAAGTCATCCGGCAGATTCCACGGTGCGTCAATCTTGTTTACAACTAGGATTACACGCTTTCCCGTTCTCATAAGCATGGAAGCAACTTCGCGGTCCGCATGCGTAAGTCCGTCTTTTCCGTCCGTGATAAAAAGGATTACATCTGCCATATCCATTGCAATCTGCGCCTGTTCGCGCATCTGCGACAGAATAACGTCCGCACTTGACGGCTCGATTCCTCCGGTGTCAATAAGTGCAAACTGCACTCCGTTCCATTCGGCCTCAGCGTAAATTCGGTCTCTGGTTACGCCCGGAGTGTCTTCAACTATTGACACTCTTCTTCCGACAATTTTATTAAAAAAAGTTGATTTTCCAACATTTGGACGCCCTACAACGGCAACAATCGGTTTACTCATCGAAAATACCTCCTATAAAACGTTCGGCATCGAATTCTTCCAAATCTTCAATCCCTTCGCCTACACCGATAAATTTAATCGGCATATCGTATTCCTCTGCGATTGTGATTGCGATTCCGCCTTTGGCCGTTCCGTCAAGCTTGGTGAGGATGATTCCCGTAATATCCGCCACCTGACCAAACTCCTGTGCCTGAGAAACCGCATTCTTACCCGTCGTAGCGTCGAGCACAAGCAAAGTTTCTCTGTGAGCCTCCGGATATTCTCTGTCGATTACTTTGTTCATCTTTTCGAGCTCATTCATCAGATTTTTCTTGTTCTGCAATCTGCCTGCGGTGTCACAGATAAGAACATCCATGTTCTTGGCTTTTGCCGACTGGATTGCATCAAAGATTACTGCTGAAGGATCTGCACCTTCCTGATGACGGATTACATTAATGCCGTTTCTTTCTCCCCATACGGCAAGCTGTTCTGCAGCAGCCGCTCTGAATGTATCTGCTGCACAAAGCATAACTTTCCTGCCTTGTTTCTTACATCTGTGTGCAAGCTTGCCTATGCTTGTAGTCTTACCGCCGCCGTTAATTCCTATCATAAGAATCACCAAAGGACTTTCGTCGCAGAGTTTCTGTGCATCGCCTTTATCGACCATCTGAGTCATGATCTTCTGAAGTCCTTTTTTAACATTCTCGGGGGTGGAAACATACTCACCTTTTACATAGGCTCTGAGTTTTTCCATGATTTTCATGGTTGTATCCATGCCGATGTCCGAAGTGATTAGGACTTCTTCAAGTTCATCCATTAGTTCCTCGTCAACGGTCCCTCTTGCCATTATGACATCGCTGATTTTTTCCGAAAGCCTTCCGAAGAAGGATTTTTTTTCTTTGAATAGTGACATTTTTTCCTCTCTTTTTCCCTTTAACTGTATGCCTTCGCTAGATATCAAAGTCATCTCCCAATCTCAGTGAGAGTACCTTTGAAATTCCCTGTTCCGGCATGGTTACGCCGTAAAGCACATCCGCGTGCTCCATGGTTGCCTTTTGGTGTGTTACAATTGCAAACTGAATACCATCGAATCTTCTCAAATATCTTGCGAATCGATCGATATTATTATCGTCAAGTGCCGCCTCAACCTCGTCCAAGATGCAGAACGGTGTCGGCTTTGTCTTCAGAACTGCAAACATAAGTGCAATTGCGGTCATCGTCTTCTCACCACCGGACATCAGGTTAATGTTCTGCAGTTTCTTGCCCGGCGGTTGTGCGATGATGTCGATGCCCGACTCGAGCGGATTATCTTCGTTATCAAGTGTCAGTTCCGCGTGCCCGCCGCCGAAGAGTTCCTTAAAGATTTCTTCAAAGTTTACGACCACCTGATCAAAGTTTTCCTTGAACTTGGTCTTGATCGTTTTATCCATATCGCTGATAATGGATTGCAGTTCCTGCATTGCTTCCAGGATATCGCTTCTCTGCTCTGTAAGGAATTTATATCGGGTGCTTATCTGTTCGTATTCCTTGATTGCACCGATATTGACATCGCCGAGTTCCTTCATTCTATTTTTTATTTCCCGACTTTCTCTCGTTGCCGTTGAAAGGACAAAATCGTCCTTCTTCATCGAAACCGCCTGTGCATACGAAATTTCAAACTCTTCCCAAAGTTTTTCCTTCCATGTGTCCATTTGCGTTTCGTTCTTGGCTAATTTGATTTCAATCTGGTACTTTCTGTCCTGATACGAATTCAATTTATCACCGATTTCGGCAAATTCCGTGGTGCGTTCCCCCAAATCGGACGAAAGCTGTGCCTTTTCGGATGCTATTTCTGCAATGTATTCTTCCAGTCTCGTCTTTTCTTCCAGTTTGCTGCGGTAATTATCCTCGGAATTTTCGCTTCCGAACAGGATCTCGGATTTTTCTTTTTCAAGTGCCTCCAGGCTCATCTGTTTAGCCTCAATCTGTGCTTGAATCTCATCGACGGACGCTCCGACGCGTTCGAGCATGCGTCCTGCCGCCTCGAATTTGCTGTCGCATTCCGTCCTTGCAATTCTTGCCTTCGTTATCTCTTCTCCGGCATTTTGTGTTTGAAGCTTTATTTCCTCAAAAGATTCCATCAGTTCGGTGGTTTCTTCATCCAGTCGTTTTATCTCCGCATCTGCTTCATCCGCTTCTCTGAGAAGCGTTGCTTCGGTTTGTGCAAGATTTACAAAGTCGTTTTCGATGCTTTCGAGTTCACGCTCTTTTTTTGCATTGCTTTCCTTTGTGTCCTTGTAATTGTCTTCAAGAGCTTTTAATCTTGTCTCTGATTCAAGTACCAAAAGTTCAAGCTTTCTGGCCTTCTCCTCCGAATCGGCGCAATTCTTAAGTAAAGCATCCGCTTCTGCCTTGAGGCTTTCGAGCTTGTCCTTATTCTCGTTATATGTACGGGTAAGGCGCTTTATTTCGCTTTCCAGTGTGCTTATCTCCGTCTTGCGGGCAAGCAGATTGGCGGTTGCATTTTTGTATTTTCCGCCTGTAATCGCACCGCTGGCATTGATAATTTCGCCGTCCGGCGTTACAAATCGGATTCCGCCTCCGGCAGTCTTGGAAAGCCTAACTGCCGTATCCATATTGTCAACGACCGCAACGCGGCCAAGCAGATATTTGAATATTCCTTCGTACGCCTTGTCATATTCAATCAAATCACAGGCCAGTCCCTTGAAACCGGCATCCTGTTGTACCGATTGCGGTACATTTGCAGGATTTCCGTAAATGCTTTCCAGCGGCAGGAAGGTAAGCCTTCCCGCTTTATTGGCCTTCAGCTCGTTGATTGCTTTCTTTGCGTCGGCATCTTTGCTGCAGACAATATTCTGCATTCCCGCGCCGAGAGCGGTTTCCACTGCAACTTCCATGCCCGAAGGCACCTTCATCAAATCCGCAACCACGCCTTTGATTCCCGGTATGCCTGCTTTCATAAGAAATCTTACCGCACCGTTATATCCCTCATAGTTATGTTCCATCTCTTCAATGGTTTTCTTTCGGGTGTTTGCCTGTCCGGCACGTATTCTAAGATCTTCGTTTTCCTTTGAAAGCGAATTGATCTCATTGTTCAGTTTGGCAATATCGCTACGTGTTTTGGAAATCTCCCCGCGAGCATCTGCAAGGCCTGCCGCTGCCGCTTCTTTTTCGCCGGACGCAGCGGTTTTATCACTTTCATAATTTGCAATGTTCTGTTTGATTGCTTCGCCGTCGCTTAAGATCTGCTCCTTGCGCTTCTCAAGAGACTGACGGTAGCTTTGCAGACTTCTGGCCTCGGAGCGGCGTGAGGATGCGGTGCTGTGAAGATCAATCATACGGTTCTTCGCCGTGTCGATTTCATCCGAAATTTCCAGGGACTTCTTTGTAATTTCGTTATATGCCTCAATCTTTACACGAAGCTTTTCTTCTTCGCTCTCCAGGCTTTTTTGTATCTCGTCCCTGCTTTCTTCAAGCTCTTTTCGATTGTTAAGCTCTCTGATGAGTTTTTCATCGAGTTCCTGCTTTTCATCTGAAAAGCGTTCGGTATCTCTCTCGATTGTGCTCAATCTTTCCTTATCAAGCTGACTTTTGTTCGAAAGAGCATTGATTTCCTCCACCTTGCTTAAAAGCTTGTCACGTGCCTCGTTTCCGAGCTCTTCCAATCTGTCATTCTTCGCCCTGCTTTCGGCAAGTTCTTCATTCAGACGAACCTTTTGGGCTGACAATTCCTCAATATCTGCCGATATTGTCATTACATCATCCTTGAGAGTTTCCGTAGCAAGATCAAGTTTTTCTATATTCTTTAAAGTAATATTGATTTCAAGTTCTTTATATTTCTCTCTGAGTTCAAGATATTCTTTTGCCTTAATGCTGTCCTCTCTGAGTCCGTCGATTCTCCCCTCGATTTCTCCGACGATGTCGTTGACTCTCTCCAGATTTGCGTTCGTGTTCTGCAGCTTTCGCTCCGCTTCGGCCTTCTTGCTTTTGTACATTACAACACCGGCAGCTTCCTCAAAAATTTCGCGTCTGCTTTCCGGTTTGTTACTTACAATATCAGCAATCTTGCCCTGCCCGATAATGGAGTATCCGTCAACACCGATTCCGGTATCCATGATGAGTTCCTTTATGTCGCGCAGTCTGCACTGATTGTTGTTAATCAGATATTCGCTTTCTCCCGAGCGGTACATTCTTCTAGTAATCGCAACTTCGCTGTAGTCGATTGGCAGAATTGCCGTAGAGTTGTCAATTACAAGCGTCACTTCTGCCATTCCGTGCGACTTTCTGCTCGCGGTTCCCGCAAAAATAACTTCCTCCATCTTTCCGCCTCTGAGCATCTTGGGGCTTTGCTCCCCGAGAACCCATCGGATTGCATCACTGATATTACTCTTTCCGCTCCCGTTGGGTCCTACGATACAAGTAACACCTTCGTGAAATTCAATTACCACCGGTTCGGCAAAGGACTTAAATCCGTGCATTTCTATTCTTTTAAAGTACATTCGGTTGTCTCCTCTCAAGGATTGCTAAACTTGATTTTGCAGCGTTCTGCTCTGCTTCCTTTTTTGTTTTTCCGTATCCGCTGCCCAGTTTCTGTCCGTCGCATTCCAGGTGTAAGTAGAATGTTTTGTTATGCGCCGGTCCTTCTTCCTTGTCGACAACATAATTTATGTTAACGGATTTTCCGCTGCTTTGAAGCATCTCCTGTATTTCTGATTTGTAGTCCGAAAAAATTTTTCCCGAAATGGCTCCGCAGATTGTATCTTCAAAAGCCGTTACCGTAAATTTCTGTGCCGCACGGTATCCACCATCCAGATAGATTGCTCCGATAAGTGCTTCCAGTGCATCTGCAAGAATGGAATCCTTGTTTCTGCCTCCTGTCGCTGCCTCACCATGTCCCATGAGCATGTATTTGCCGATATTGAATTCTCTGGAAACCTTTGCAAGGGCTTTTTCACACACAATAAGAGCTCTTGTCTTTGTAAGTGTTCCTTCGGTTACCGCATCCATCCTGCTGTAAAGCTCCGCACCCACGATCGCATCCAGAAAAGCATCGCCTAGAAATTCAAGGCGTTCGTTGTCCTTGTGTCTGGTGTTTTTTTCACGGTTAAAGGAACTGTGGGTAAGTGCCCGCTCAATCAGATCTTTGCTTCGAAAGCTGTATCCGATTTTCTTTTCTAATTCTCCGATATTTTTCATTCTGTATATCCTTCAAAAAATGTTTTACTCATTCAATGTGATTTCTTCAATTTCAAGAACTGAGTTCTGAATTGTGCCGACAACATTTCCCTCCACATAAGGGATTCCCTTCAGAATCGTGTTTTTCACGGCATTTGCACTTGATGAGCCATGCATTTTTAAGATTGGACCTTTTACACCCAGAATCGGTGCTCCGCCGTAGGAAGAGTAGTCAAATTCCTGCTTGAGACTTCCGAGTTTGTCAATCAGCAGTGCTGCTCCGAGTTTTGCCTTAACGCCTTCGGTGAATTTCTTCTTGATGACCTGCAGAATATTCCATGCAAGACCTTCTGTGAGTTTCAGAATAACATTTCCGGTAAAACCATCTGTTACGATAACATCACATGCACCCTTCGGTACATCTCTTGCCTCGACATTGCCGATGAAATTCATATCACTCTGTTCCAAAAGCTCGTATGCCGCTTTGGTCAATGTGGAACCTTTTTTTGATTCACTTCCGATGTTTACAAGTCCGACCTTCGGGTTCTCACGGCCGATTACTTTCTCCATATAGATATTTCCCATAATTCCGAACTCGAGCAGATTGTTTGGCTTGCATTCCGAGTTTGCACCGGCATCTACAAGAAGAGACGCTCTGCCGCCGATAATCGGATACACCGACGCAAGTGCAGGCCTGTCGATCCCCTGAATTCTTCCGAGAATGAAAAGTCCTCCCGAAAGAAGTGCTCCTGTACTTCCTGCGGAAATAAAAATATCCCCTTCTCCGGATTTCACCATATTGATTCCCTTTACAATGGAAGAATCCTTCTTGGAACGCACCGCACGCACCGGTGCCTCATCATTTGTGATGACTTCTCTCGCGTCAACAATGCTGATCTTCTTCTCATCGTATTTATATTTTTTTAATTCTTTTTCAATTAACTCCTGCTGCCCTATCAGAACAATTTCATGCTCCATTTCTTTTGAGGCCAAAACCGCACCTTCCACAACTGATGCAGGTGCGTTGTCGCCGCCCATTCCGTCCAATATAATCTTCATTTATTGTACCTCCTGTTACATAAGCATAAGCATACTCATACATACTAAACTATATCACAACAGGCAGAGAAATAAAAGGTATTTTTCGTGTTTTTGTTGTGGTGGCAAGCAAAGGGGCTGTCGCATTAACGCTTACTTCCCATTAATGCGACAGCCTTTTGTATCTGA
>OIWT01001469.1_pt1 | contig 28117 bp, 28 predicted proteins | sample 1587701 | NCBI WGS metagenome assembly OIWT01 (sample SAMEA3888904, study PRJEB22519) | human gut metagenome | biome: human gut; feature: human-associated habitat; material: faeces | place: Denmark | collected 2009 | reverse complement strand
TTCACCTACAAGTGCCCCATTCCCGGATGCGGGAGCTGCTACGACCGGTTCACGTCCTTCGAGCGCCATCTGATCCGCTTCCACGGTGCGAGCGGAATCAGCGATTTCGAGCCTGTGGAGTATATCGACAGGGAGATCGTGCGAGTGGGGAGGAGAGAGGACCTCTTCCGTGCGTACCGGCGGAAACTGGAGCGAGATAAGGAGAAGGGGAAGGCTTCTCGAAAGCGCTCAAGGAAGATGGACGACGTCGACGAGGACTATTGACGCAGTTGTGTGTGGTGCAAACAGCGATGTATACTATTACAGTTGTTTGTTCGTAGGCAATTCGGGAATCTCGGCTTGGTACCTTCGCGTCACAACTTCCTTTCCATTCTTACTCTTTTCCTACGCGAATTCGCGTATTCCGGGCAGTGAGATACTGCCGTCTCACCTGCTTCAACCGAATCTGCTTCTCCTCCATTTCTCTTCGCTCCTCCTCCTCTTCAGTCGCCTTTCTAGGAGTGAAATACGAATCGCATATCAACTCTCGTTTGCGGTCCGCACTCTCTACTGCTTAGAACAGTCTCCATGAAATCACGATTCATGAGGGAAGCGACCCGGCCTTCAATTCACAAGAGAAAAGAATAAAGAACGAAATGGGGCGGATTCTTCCCTCCCTAGCGTTTCCAAGCTGCTTCGGGATGGGAATTAGGGGCTATAATGCAATCGGGTCCGTCCCATTCTTTCTCCCCTTGTTTCACCACTATTCTGCATATTTTACAAAACAAACAACATGCCGTTCAAAAGAAGGTGAGTTTGGCTCTTTGCATGATGGGGGAGGAGAGGCTTGGCGTAATTGGGATTCTAACCCTCTGTAGAAACCACGGTCGTTCCAAGAAGGGTAGAGGCCACGTGAATCCCGTCAGATGCACCCACTGCGGTCGTTGCGTCGGCAAGGTGGGCTGTGCGTGTTTCGGGTTCATGCGCTAGGATAAGGCCGTGAAGCGTTTCCAGGTTAGAAACATCGTGGACGCTTCTTCCCAGAGAGATATTCGCGACGCCTCCGTCTACGAGCGTTCCCTTTGCGTTTTGGCGCTGATGCATAGAGTACACTCTCCCCAAGCTGTACATCAAGCAGCAGTACTGCGTGTCGTGCGCTGTGCACGGCCGTATTGTCCGTGGTCGTAAGGCTGAGGAGAGACGCATTCGCGAGTACGTCCGCCCTCAGTTCAAGGGTGTAGGTGGTGCATAGCGGGTGTGATGCATTAGGATCGCAACTAAGCTGTGTTTGGCTTGTAGTAATATGGAGTGTCCTGTTTGGTCCAAACACCGTACACACCACAGTTTTCCACGAGGGACGCCTTCTCCCGATCCTTCCTCACCACGAAGAGCACACTGACGATTGTCGCCATTACACAAACGATTAAAGCGAGCGTGATCACGGATGTCAGGAGTGTCCGCCTTGCTACTCGTAAGCACTCTCTTCTGGCTTCCACAGGTGGAGGCGCACACATTCTCCACGCAGGAGTACTCCGCATCGCAGTCCTCGTTGCTGTTGCACTTTTGGTTGTACCTGCACTTCGTGCTGCAGCTCCCGCCGCAGTCCAAGTCACTCTCGTCGGCATCCAGAATGCCGTTGTAGCAGCTCCAGCTCCCCGGCTCCTCCTGCAACGCCACGTACAGCGGCTACGTTTAAATACCGCAGCAGTCCTCACTTCCACCGTGGTGACGCCCGTGCCCACGCGCAGCGCATCGCGCAGACCACCCTCACGCAGACTCTCCGTCAGTCGGCAGAACGCCGTCTCGCCGTCCGTCTTCGCCACAGCCACCGTCAGCACCACGCGCACCTCCCCGCGCACCTCCTCCGACTGGCCTGCCGACGGGTTGTTCTGCGTGTCCGCGTGCTTCTGGCGCGTAGGCAGTTCCGTCTGCAGGAAGGTCCACTGCCGCAGCTGCACGCGCGAGACGGGCAGCAACAGCGGCTGCGCCACGGCTACGCGTTAGCGAAGTGGGCAAGCCCCACCCTGGTGCAGTGCCGTCTGCAAGAACTGCTCGCAGTCGGCGGCGCGGTCGAAGGACCCGGACAGCGCGAGCGTGAGGTGAATCAGACTGCGGGCGGAGTCCGCCGCGTCCACCGCCTCCTCCACCACCCGCTCACAGGCAGTGCCGCCATAGCCCTGATGGCACACGCACTTGCCCTGGAGACACTCGCCGTGCTGGCCGCACTCCGCCCTTCCCAGCGCCGCGTTGGCCAGCGCCCACCCCAGCGGACACGTTAGGGTCCCCTGCGCGCCGGGCGTTTCAAACTGAAAGTGCGTAGGCGCGATGACGGTGCCGAAGTCTTCTCTCCCCGCAACGAACACGTCGTAGCGCGTGGCCGGCTTCAGCGAGGAGAAGTCGACGGTGTGGCGGTTGGTGCCGCTCTGCAGCAAGTCTGTGCCGTGGAGCCAGATGTCCTTGAAGGTGGGAGTGACGGTCGAGGAGGCTGCGAGAACCGCTTTGAAGTGCGCCTTGCCTGAGGCGACGAGTGTGAACTAGGCGTGATGCGGAGCAAAAGGGGCCACTCGTGCTTGCGTCTGGTCCAGTTTGCTGAGTTCGGAGGAGATGACGGAGATGCCGAAGTACTGGAAGGAAATCGATGGGGGCACTGCGAGACGCTGCTGGGTAGTGGACTGGATGAGCTTCGAAAGGGTGATTTGGATAAGACCCGCTTCGACAGGGATGACTTGGAGTTGGAAGGACTTCTCGCCCTGCCGCTCGAGGCTCATCACGTACGCATTGGTACACTAGGGTACACTGCAAGAATAAAAATACGAGGACTTGGGAAGCATCGAACTCCTTCACGGGCTGCGAAAAGGAGAGAGTGATGGGGATCGGACTCTGCTTGGTTTCAAATCCCTCCGTAGATGTGAATTCAGCGGAAAAGGAAGAGGACACTAGAATGAACAGGATGTCCAAGGAATACATGTTTCAAAGAAGATGAGGGGCCGGATGTCGATGGATAGGACCAAAATGGGAAGGAATAGTACAAGGGGCAGGTTGTTCTTCATTCACGTTGCGAAGTGTTTGTCTGTTTCTGCGCCCGAATCCATCCCACGGTGATACACACGGAGAAGAGAAGAAGAGGAATATCCTCTTGGGATGCCGATTCGTAGGGATATACCGGCGATAACCGGAACAGCGGCTGCTCTCGTTTTTCGCACTCTATGAAGGAAAGGGGAGCAGATTCATCTTCGTATGGATCCAGTTATTGAGCTCCTTCAACCCGACTATGATCGACTCGTCGTGAGTGATCCCAACAAGCGTCTATCTCTGGCGATTGAGGACTTCCAGGAGGCGGAGTCGATTGTTGAAGCAAAGTGTTCGTTTGATGGATAGCAGTATGCTGAATCGATCGCGAAATCCCTGAGTCTCGTCATTGGCAATACCGTTGATTCCGATTTGTTGCATTCCCTGCGTGATGGGACAGTAGAATCGATTTTACGGAGTATAATGAGTAGGTTTTATGCCGCTTTATTGAGAAAGCCTCGCCCCAAACAAAACTCGGGAAATGGCACCGGAATCCGGGTAGACGTGTGTGTATCCATTTACGACAAGGTACAATCAGAGCCTATGCAAATGAAAACATCTATCTCTTCAATCAAGCTTGTCTTTCCTTGGGAGTGCACCAGAGCAGCATTCTCAGCTGCAATCTCTTTGAGAATGGGAATGCATGGGTAATAGTGTCATATAAGGCGTAGGTTCGTCAACTCGTGACCTGCCTTATCCATCTATTTCGACTTCTCTATCCCGAGGTAACAAAGCAGAATCAGCAGGTTGAGTCTGTGATGGGCGATATCTGTGTGCTCATTCGTGCGAAGTGAAGTGTAGTGGTTGCTACGGGTACTCTCACAAAGGAGGATCGTCAATTCATCCAAAGCGTGATCCAGCGCGACTCGTCGTCGTTGCGTGATTCTTCCCTCCAACCCGACGAGGTTCTTTCACAGTCTGAAGTGCCTCTGATTCAAGCCGACGATTCGGTTCAAGCACATGATTCGGTTCAAGCAGAAGGCGCTTTTCTCCAGCCCGAAGCTTCCTCCGTGCAAGAGGGTGATTCTTCCCTCCAACCTGAAGTGATTAATTCCCTCCAATCTGAAACCATCACTTCCCTCCAACCTGAAGTGGATAATACCCTCCAACCTGAAATCTCCACTTCCCTCCAACCCGAAACCATCACTTCCCTCCAATCTGAAACCATCACTTCCATCCAACTGGCAGATGAAACCCTGCTCACGCCGGAGATGCGGGAGGACGCGGGCGAGCGCCTCGCGGAGAACGCGGCGTTCTTCCAATCGCTCCAGGAGGAAGAAAACCGAGTGCTGAAGGAGATGGAGAAGCTGCAGGCGGAGGACGACGAGCGGCTGAGGCGAGAACGCGCCGAGCGGGAGAAGCGCATCGACGAGATTCGGAGGGAGAATGGACTGCTGTCGAGCGACGAGGAGGAGGCGTGGGAAGAGGAGGAGGAGGAAGACTGCCGGCGGAGGACGGTGTTCATGAACTCGCTGCGGACGGAATTGGCGACAATGCTGACGTCGCTGAAGAAAGATCGAGGGAAGACCGAACACGTGACGGAAGTGAAGCGGATCGAGAAGACTATCCGAGAGAAGATGAAGGAGGATGAAAAGAGGCGAAAGGAGGCGCAGTTGGAGAGAGAGCGCAAGCAGCGGGAGAAGCGGAAAAGGCTGATGGAAACGCTCAGCTACGCGGAGAAGAAGGAGATCGAGAGAAAGGAGAAGCTGAGACAGGAGCGGAAAGCCTATGCGGAGCAGATCAGGAAAGAGGCTGAAGAAAAGGAGCGCCGAGAGCGCGAGCGAAGGAAGAAGAACGAAGAGGAGCGGAAAAAGCGACTTCTGGAGTACAATCGCCAGAAGGAGGAAGAGAAACGCAAGTGTGCCGAGAAGAAGAAGCAGTGGTGCGAGGAAAAGAAGCGGCTGGAAGAAGAGGAGAAAAGGAAGCGGGAGATGGAATTGCAAAAGCGGAGGCAGACCACGGCTCGTCGGCCCCGATCTCCTCACAGTCCAATTCATAAAGTGCAGTGTTCCTTTCTTTGTTGGCACGAAGCAAGAGGGGAGAATTGGTAGCAGCTGGGAAGAATAGGACTCCGACCCCCTGGGTTCCAGCTCCAGCCCATTCCTCCAGATTAATACGTAGTCAACGTATAGATAATGGTAGGTGGTATCATTCTGAAGGAGAGGAGAAATCTAACCCGTTGGATAGCCTTCTCAGAAGTCTTTTCGCACTAAGAGAATTCTCGCCAAGAAGATGAGACAGAACCGTCCCATTCCTCAATGGTTCAGACTTAGAACCGGTAACACAATTAGGTAGGATGGTGGAGTGAATGGAAGCGGCGATTCTAACCCGGGCTCTAGATACAACGCTAAGCGCCGCCACTGGAAGCGCACTAAGCTCGGCATCTAAGCTGTGAAGTCAATGAATCGTTCAGTGTTGGTATCGTTATCTACTGTTGACTCGTCTTGTTTGTTGCAATGATTCGTGGCGTTGAAGTTTGCACTGCGTCTCCTACGCGCGAGAGGACTGCGGAGGGAGGGATTCACTTTGTGCCCTGTGTCACTCAATCGTTCGACGGATGGTATCAATATACATTCGCGTTTCTACCGGCGAGAAAGTCAACGTTGACGTTGATTTGAATTCATCCATTCAGGAATTAAAGAACAGGATTGGGGGGTTGAGAAGTGTGGACCCCGAGTTGATCACATTCGTGTTCAAGGGCAAGATCCTCAAGGACGAGTGTTTGCTGGAGGCATGCGGTGGGTGTTGCCTAACTGGATTGACAAGCAGGGATTACGGAGGGAAGCATTATTCACATGGTCACCATGAAGAAGAAGAGCGGAAGCACAGCAAATGGCACACATACTGCACCCGTGAAGGAAGAATCGTCGACAGTGAAGAGGGAAGAGCCGAAGGTTGTCGTATGGAGTTGAATGGATGTCCTGATTCCGAAGAGCACTCCGGCTGCCTCTGTACCCTCGTCATCAAGCGTGACCAGTACTACCAGCAGTGCTGTCCCGACCTCTACCAGCACGCCTTCCAACCCCTTCGGCAGTTTCCCCTTCGGCTCGTCTTCGCAGAGAAGTAACGTATCTCCCTCCCTGACGGCCGCGAGCGGCCTGATATCCGCCTTCAAGGATAAGCCGGACTTGTTCGTCAAGATGCTGAAGTCCGATCCCGGTTTCCGCAACGTGCTCGAGAAGAATCCGCAAATGGAGGCGACTCTGAACGATCCCGCGACCGTTGAGATGCTCATCGACACCATGAGCGACCCGACGAGCATGCAGAACCTGATGCGCCAGAACGACGCCGTGATGAACCAGATCAGCGAGATTCCCGGAGGCGAGCAGATGTTGGAGCGAGTCATGAACGTACATTCACCCGCCCTTCTGAACCCTAGCAATACTACGAGCCCATCGACCGCGAGCGGGACCAGAAGGGCTTCTCCAGACCCACCGCCCCCACCGACGCCTCCAACCAGACCGTGGTTCCGAATCTGTGGGGTGCCCCTACCCCTCGCTCCGCCCCTTCCACCCGCCCTGCTAGCAATGCTAGTAGTGCTAGTGCCAATCCTGCTGGTGCTGCTAGCAATGCTACTAGCAATGCTAGTGCTACTAATGCAGGAAGTGCGACGAGCACCTCGCCTCTGGCTTCGCTTACGAGCCTGCTGAATCCCTTGGCGAGCGGCGCGGCGGGCAATGTGGCGAGCGGCGCGGCGGGCCACACGAACCCGCTGGGAGACCTGGAGAACAACCGGACGATGCAGATGATGGTGCAGATGGCGCAGGAGCACCCGGAGGTGATCGCGTCGGTAGGCGTGGGCGCGTGGCGTGAGCCGTAGATGATGGAGCTGATGCCCGAGTACCAGGAGCTGGCGCGCAGCAACCCCATGCTGGCGGAGATGATGAAGAACCCGGAGATGCTGCGGCAGAGCCTCACGCCGGAGAACATTCGGCTGGCGCAGGCGATGCAGGGGATGCAGGGGATGAACATGCCGATGCCCGGCGCGATGCCCAACTTGATGACAAGAAACAACCTGACGTCGGAGGAGATCCGCACGCGCTATCCCCAAGCCATCCAGCAGATTGAGGAAATGGGCTTCACGGTGGACGACAACCTGCTCCAGACGCTCCATCGCTTTAACGGAAACGTGGAGATGACTCTCAATTTCCTGATGCAATACGGCTGTTTGTTGCACAACGGCGATGGGGCAGATCTCCTTTACGATGGAAAACCTTCCCTTCCTTTTGGACTATGTGAAGTCGGCGTGCCCGAAGCTGCGGCCCGTGACCCTTCCTGCGGGCGTGGGAGAGAAACAGATCCTGAAGAAGCTGGCGGAGAAAAAGAAGTTGCCCGCGGAGTCGGACACGTGCGAGATTTGCGGCAGCGTAGAGGGAGAAATGACTCCCCAGGTGATGTGCAAAGTGGACCTGCAGAAGAGAAGTTGCATCGTGACCGGCGCGAAGGTGGGTGCGGCTGTCGATTCTGAGGAGTAGAACGTCTGCTCGCTGTGCAAGTACTCGATGAGTATGCCGAAGGTGATGGAGCTGCTTGTGACGGAGGACAAATCCAACGAGGACGTGGGAACTGTGACTGTTTCGCTCATTCATAGGTGGATTCCTTCTCCCGTCACTTTCTTTTAGTATCGAAGACCACCGGCTACTGGAGGACATTGTGTCGGCGTGCTACTCCCTCCACGTCGTGTTAAAGAGCTACCTCTCTCCCACCGTCGACTACTCCCTGTACGATTGTTTGTCAAACAAGCACGCGAAATTACAACTATACAGCACTTCTATGCTCGTTCAGCTCCTTTTCGATCTCCTCGATGGGACCATATATGTTCTCCTTGTAGTCCAGTTTGGAGTAGCTCCTTCCCACGATCCAATGCATGATGGCTCCCAGCTGGTACTCGATCGAGAAGCGGAAGCCGCAATTCTCCCACAGGCGCGCGATTCCAACAGCGATGAGTGTATCCGTCAGAGCGTACAACGCGACGATGGGCCAGTCCCATAGACATACCTTGGCGGTAGTGTCAATTGCCTTTCCGAAGGGGATCTGGAACAGCGCGAACACTTTCTTTGACAAGAAGGGCTCCAGAATGTACGCGGTGAGGGACAGCGTGTTCATGCGGCGGAGGAAGGTTGTCCGCTTCAATGTGCCCAATCGCTTCTTCAGCGAGCGTCTGGGGTTGTCGACGAGGTAGATAAACCAGATCACCAGCCACAGTTCCACGATCATGGCGATCGTCATGTAGCCCTCGGGCTTGAAGCTCTCGAACAATTCCGTCAAGAAGTCGTCCACCTGCATCAGCATGATGGTGCCGATCACGCCGTTGACGATCAGCACGATGACGCCGAAGGTGACGATCTTGTGAAGACCAACACGCGAATGCAGGAGAATGCCCACGCAAGCGCCAAGGAGACCAAATGGCCAGATCTGAGACGTCTGGAAGGGTCCGGAAGAGGCCTTGGACATGAGATACTCGGTGAAGAAGAGGGAATTCTCGTGGCACCACTTCTCGGCAACGCCCGCGGCTTCGGATATGGAGCGAGAGACGGCGGTGATGATGAGACAAAGAATGTAGAGAATGCCGATTTGGATTCGGTAATCAGCGAAGAAAGAAACAAGGTTCATCAGATAGAGAACGAGCGGAATGGTCCAGCCGATGAAACCAATGCAATCCAGCGTGTGACCGTAGAAGGGCAAGCTGGCGACGGGCCACTGCAGCTTCCTCCGTTCGAAAATATCGTAGTCCACGGTCCACTGTTCCCAGAAGACTTTAATCAAACACAACAGGACAGCAAACACCATCTTCATGGCAATGTACCTCCACACCACGTGCCAACCCTTTCTGTAGATGCCCATAAAGGATACGGTAACGCAAATGGCGGAAATAAAGGAGAACAGCGAGCCCATGTGCGAAAAGAGGCAGATCGGGCCCATCAGAATGGCTGTGAGGGCAGGAGGCAGTTTCTCAACTAGACTAAACAGAACCTTGGAGTTCCAATTGGCCGCAGTTCCCATGAACGAGTGACTCAGGATCATTCCCAGGATGGCTATTCCCTTCACCGTATCCAATCCATAGAACCTGTTCCTCATTCTATCTTAACGGTCGAAAAACAAATGTGGTTTTCTCCAGTGATTGGGTTTTCCATGATGATCAAGGTTTTGATCATAGTGAGTTGTGTCCTGCAGAAAGAGGGTTACGCGCGCTGTCCATCCCATGTCTCCACTGTGCTGTGGCTTTGCAGGTTTAGGAAAGGGGAATCACCGATTGATCGCTATCTCACCCCGGATTCGTTGTCTTTTCACACCTCTGTGTGCAGGACATACGCAAGTGCATCGCCTGTACAAGAGACGGAGTTGATCGGGAGTGATCGGGTTTTTAGGATGCTACTCACACCACCGTCTTGCCTTTTGCGTCAAAAGCAACAGTGCATTCGTTTCTGTTACGCTCTACCGTTTAAGCAATGAGTGCCGACGCTTCTGAACCTACACCCGCCACCGCTCGATGGGATTTGAGTGATGACGATGACTACGTGGACGACGTCCAATCCGAAGAGGAGTATTCCTCGCTAGGGTGATTGAGAGCTAGGGAGCCCGAGAACCACCTGAAGGAAGAAGTGGACAAGCTGATTGCGCGTATTAAGGAGTTGCTAAAGGGAGACAACTTCTCGGTAGTGTCTTTATCCGTCGTGTGACGCATAGTTGGAATTGAAGGATGTTCCTCGCTATGTCACACGCAAGAATATTGAAGAGTTCTTCGAGATTGAAGACCCGGAGGTCGGGGTCTGGGTGCTGTTGTGACACATAGCATGCCGAAGTGGAGGATCCTGACCCAAAGAACAAGAGAGATGTCATAGTTCACTTTTACAATGCCGACGACTTCTGTCAGGCTCTGAGAAAGAACGGCCGAACGATTCTTAGTTACACATTTGATGCTTGTTATAATCCGTGGGGAAGAGAGCGATGCGTGATCCGTAGTAATATCCATCATAAGCTGAGGTCGAGAGGCTCGCTGAAGCATCGCGACAGCGATCGCTACGGCCCTGACCATCATCAGCCGTACCGCAGAGGCAGTCAGCGCGGTGACGGCGAGTACCACCGCGAGTCGAACCGCGAGCAGAGCGGCGACGTGCGCAAGCAGAGGGTTCATGCTGGAGATGGCGGCTGATGAGTAGGATGGTGACTATGATCGTCGTCCTCGCGATGACCGCAGAGGCGGCAAGGGGTATGGCGACAACCGCCGCGATCGTCATTCGAGTGGTTTCAAGAAGAACGACCGCGTCCACCCGAGCAGCAGCAGCGGCTCGAACTACACAGTGATGAAGAGCCGCTCCACCGCCCCGAAGGTGTCGGAGCCGAAGCAGCACTTCGAGTCGAACAACCGCTACTGTTTTGATGACGATGACGACGAATGGTCTGTTTGTTCAACAAACACGCGACTCGAAGGTCAGGTATCTCCGTCGCACCTTCGCCGCTAAGACTCTCGCGCCGGACGCCTGCAGAATCAGGCACAGGTTGTACGCCGCTGCCTTCTCCAGCGAGAACAACGCCGTCATCTTCTCTATGTAGTCGTCACTACGAGCGTTGGTTGTATTGTCACTGGCTGTACTGACTGGATTGTCACTGGCTGTACTGACCATATTGTCACTGCGTAGCCGCTCAGCAACCTGGAGGACGCCTCGGTAGTAGCGAGCAGCCACGTGGAACAGACTGACCTTCGCCTCACGTCCTCGCCTCTCCCTCACCTGGTGGAACGCACGACCCACGTTGAACAGCACCTCCATCTCCATCAGCTTCCGCGGCAGCCGCGCCGACTTCGTGTAGAAGTCCCTCGCCTCCACCGCGCCGCCACGCACGCCTTCGCTCTCGCGCTGACGCGCACGACTGTATTCCTGCAGGTGGGCGAAGGCTCGCAGAAGCGTCTCGCGTTTGCTCCTTCGCCTCATCTCTCTCCCTCACATGCACAGGTTGCTGCGACTGTTGCCCAGCGTCAGCTCGCCCGCCGTGCGACTCAGCAACACCAGCGAGGCGTGCTGCTGCGCGGCGGGCAGCGAGTCGACCAGGTTGGCGTAGGAGGTGGGGTTGCGATAGAGGGCGATTTGCGCTTGGAGGAAGGTGAGTGTGGGATTGGGTTTGGAAGGGTCGTGGAGACGCTGCAGCTGTTTGAAGAGGTTCGTGCAGAATGTGTAGCGCACACGCGGCAGAAGGAGGGAAAGAAGACTGGCGACGTGTTGGAGGGAAAGGTGGCACAGCCGGTATTCCGACGTGGTGTTGATGGGAATGATGGACGGAGACGGCGAAGGCGTCTTTGGAACAAGCACACACCACTCTTACTCTGTCCTGAAGAATGGCGAATTCCATGGACTGCGCGGGCGTGAAGCTCGTGATCAGCGACCGCAAGGATTCTCCCGCCAAGTGCGGGTCGGCGAAGAAGGGGAAGGTGCAGAGCAGAAGGAAGGAGTTTTGGTATGCGGGCGTTACGAACTACGATCATAATCTCCCGCCAAACTTGCTTTGAAGGTCGATTTGATTACGCGCAGGTACACGCTGGCGTAACGCCCGCCGCCCAGCACACAGTGACACTACCAGTGAAACGCCCTCGGGTCGCATACGCGTGTGCACGTCCACAGGAAGCTCAGAAACACCGCCTGACCCAGCACGCTCGGGACGTCCAATTTCTGGCCGATTTCGTACACCTGCTGATTGGGTGCAATGGACTCGTAATAGCGTGAGGGAAGCTCTGTGAATGAGGAGAGAATGACGCACGCACGAAGCGAACAACAACTGCGGATTAATGGGTCGATCACTGCAATATAACCCTCAATGGCCGCCTTGGTGGGTGCAGCAATCGGGACAAGAGGCACCGTATCCAAAATGGCGAACAACGCGCTCACCGCTTGGCTCATCTCCGCCTTTGTGGCCCCCCCTTCTTTGTTCCCACGCTACGTCTCACACTCCCCCACGACCCCCCACCTGCGTGTGTTTCTTTGCCAGGTACTTGCTCGCCACCTCCACCGACTTCAACAACTCTCCTCTCTCGTCGTATAACTGAGACAGCAGCAGGGCCAGCTCCTGCTTCTTGCCTTCCTCCACGTCCTCGCACGCCAGCGCCTTGGTCAGGTACTCGATGCACCTCGCCTCGTCGCCCTTCATGTGATAGCAACGGTACGCCAGCTCGAAGCACTGCCAGTCGGGCTGTGCATTCGCCTGTGCATTTGCCTGTGCATTTGCCTGTGCGTTTGCCTGTGCATTAGTGAGTTGTGTTGGATGGGACATTCGACTGTGCGTTGGAGGGCGCCAGGAGAAGCTGGAGGAACACGAGCGCGTCGTCGAGGAGGTGGCAGTCGCACAATGCAGTAGTGATGGTGAGCACGAGAGGCTTCAGCTCGGGCGTGTAGTCCTCCAGGATGCCGAGAGAGTGGATGACCTCCAGCGCGTCGGCGTTGCGCCCGACATGCATCAGACTGACGGAGTAGGTGACGGCCATGGCGGTGGGCAGAGTAGCGGAACACACCACCGTGATCTGGTCCACCACGCGGATGGATTTCGCGAACTCCTTCACGTCCACATACAGCTGACACTCCGTCGCCAGCGTGTTCAGCAGCACTGTCAGAGAGGGCTTGCTCTCTTCTGCACCGCCACTATTCCCACCAGCATCCCCAGCATCACCACTAGCGGTGGGTTGGGCACTCAGCTCCTCTGCGCATCACACTCACAGCACACACCCACTGAGCCGTGCCAGCCAGGAGGCGTGGCGCTGTTCCATGAACTCCAGTAGGTCGCGCTCGCGGTGCGTGCGCTTCGACAGGTCGTACAGCTCGGGGACGAGGGAGAAGGGGTCGGGCGCGTAGCGCGCGCAGGAGAGCAGATCGGAGAATGCGCGGGAGAACTGGTCGTCTTCGAGAAGGAGACGCGCACGCTTTTCGTACACGGAGGGGTTGTCCGGGAGGAGGTGAATGAGACGCGCCAGACAGTACATCTGCCGTTTGTGCAGCTTGAGCTTTTCGCTGAGCTCGTAGGCCCGAAACCACTTGCTCGAGTCCTTCTTGGTCAGATCCGCACAGATGAAGTAGCTGTCACACGCCTTTTCGATGTTGTTCTCATCCTCGAAGATGAGACCCAGCAAGTCCTATTCGACATTGTACGAATGAAATGGCTACGTAGATTCCGGGAAACTCCGGGATGTTCTTGGTCAACTCACTCAGCATCAGCTTTGCCTACGAGTAACACACACAATGGATATCAGACGCGATTGAAATCACGAAGAATATAGCAGCGCTGTGCTTCTGCGAACATGCCGGTGAACTGCTCCGGAAGCTTGTGTGCTAGCGTATAAGTGTCACAGTTTGAACGTACAGCGGGGTTTTGAAACCGCCTTCCTCTTATTCGCCTTCTTGCTCTTTATGAACTCATCCACGGAAGGACCGAATAGCTCTGCCTCCTGCGACTTTTTCGTCGTTCTCTGCGCCTCCTCTCCAATAATGTCATCAATCTACACATGATCGCTCATCACCGCAAACACGGGAAACAAATCATCCTGCGAGGAGTCCGACTCGACTTCCATTTCGAACCAACGCTGAAAGCCAAACAGAGAAGAATGGTCTGGTTTTGCTCCCTTTGAATTGCATTGACGGTAGTCCTATTCCCTGTAATTCTAACCCATTTCAAGCACCAACACAACAATTCCAAGAGTGTGTCCTTTTTCTTCTTTCTGTACGTTTTCTGATGTCAGAGACGGAGAACAACCCATCCTTGAAGGCACGGGTACGAGATTACCTCACGGAGAAGGGCATTCTCGATTCTGTCTTAGACGCTGTTCGCTGCATGATTTCGACACATTCTTCACATATAGCAAGAATCGTAGCAAGTGAAACGGGCTCATTCAAGGAAGAAGAACTGGAGACTCTCGTCTATGAAACGCTGAAGCGTTGCCTTGTGTGGAAGGAATTATGCATAGTGCAACTGTCTGGGGAAGACTATGATGCTCTCCTCCAGATGGTGCCCAATTCGCAGTAGCTGCATTGTATTCTATCACTGTGTTTGTTACTGCTACCCTCTCTCCGCTTGCTTTCATTCTCATTCAATTCCTTCCTTTCCGTATGAGCAGCTTCCTTTGCAGTAGCTGTGGAAGGACAGTGAAATACTCAAAGGGAAGCGAGGAGAATGCAAGAGAAAACCACAAGAAGAACTGGTATGGTTTCCATGCTCTCTATCCCCTAGTACACCCATTTCCTATGCAAATCACAATGACGGCTTGCTCGTCGGCGGACTATTCATGAAACCACAGGGAGCCATTGTTTGCTACTCCCTTTACTCCTTATTCGTAGTCCTCACAAAACGCCTATTTGCAAACGATAGAATACAGAGACAGCCAAGAATGGAAACCAGAGGTTCTGCCACTCCGGTGTATTGATTCCTAGGATCATTGGTGCCGTTACTGTGGCGCTCGCAACACAAGTGGGTGGTACAAGAGTCCATGGGGACCGCACTCTCTTTGCACGATCCACTACGTTCAATGGAAGCAACGCAAGATACTCAACCTCGACGAAGTCTTCCATCCGTCCCACAATCTCATGTCTAGTACAAGGAGGTTCCTCTCAAGCCCATCAATATTCAGGCGAATACGGAAGGAGGGTATTCTAGTAAACTCGTTTTCACGGTTAGATACATCGAAAGGATGACAATGAAACACGGATTGGGTGTTTGTTACGACACAGGTGTACAACAAGGACGCTACTCCTCACATGATACAAAACTACACGCATTCAGGCCAATACACTCTTGAGCAACTGAGTAAAGGCAATCACTTCCGCCTCGATCATCTCTCTCTCCGCTGCTGTGAAGGATGCCTACACGTTGGATCCACACCTCTTCCCCACCATCTTCTGCTTCGACAGGTCATAGGAAGTGTTGTTCTTCGTTAGCCGAAGGAACGCGTCGTTCAATCCATTCTTGTGAATGATCTGCATTCTATTCTTCACTTTCTGCTGTGAGCACTACTGGGACATGATTTGCTCGCTTTCCTGCTACGCATTACAGCCGATATGCAACCATTACGCTGTTATACGGCGTGGTGAACTCTTGCCGTCTCTGCTTTGTCACTGTATGGAACACACGCGACTGCGCGTTGGCGCCGGATCTTCTCGTCAATCATCACAACAGGAACAACTGCGCATTCTCCTCCGTGAGCGCAAGCGTGCCGTCCACTAGCTCGAAGCCGAATTCCTTGCAGAACTCCTTCACCTACGGCTCAGAAAGGAGAGCATTGGCCACAGTCATTTTTTGTACCCGCGAAGGAAGCTGTGAAATGAGCAGTGATAGACTACTTCGGATTCCCTGCGCTTCTTTCTGTGTATTCTCTCGCAGCGCATTGCACTTCAACTCCACTATTCTGTGATACTGGATTCCTATACAACTCACCTCTCACACGCAAATTGTCGAAAAACTCCTTCTTCTTCAAGTACTCCGGATCGGTCTTGCCTTCACTCCCCTGCAGTGTATTCGCTTGCACCGTTCTAGATAAGGGTTTTCCGTCACTCATTGATGCGGTTTCTGTTCAAGACAGAGAATGACTGACGGTTCAGCCAAAGACGGAATGTGTTCTGTTCAACCACGATATGAGAGTTGCTATGAGGAAGAGTGGACTCCCATTTCATCTGTAAGCGGTGAACACTTTTCGTTCCATTTGGTACAACTTCTCTTCTTCTGTGCATTTGTTGAGGAGGTATAGCAGATATGCCGGTAATTGTGGATGACATTGAACAGCAAGACAAGGAAACGAAGGAACTGCAGAAACGATACCCCTACTGGGCTGGATTGATTCCTTGCACGATACTCCTTGTCGCTGATGTATTCGTGTGCTCTGCACTGATCGACCGTCAAAGGGCTGTGTGGTATTTTCCTACATTCACCTATTGCTACGGCGGTGTGTGCCTCGGATGGTGGCTATTCCTGACCGTTTACCGGATTGTGGCGAATGGAACGAGTGGATTCTATGACATCTACTGGTTCTGCAACATGGCGTTACTGCTTACGGGTATCGGCTGCTTTCTACGCTGCCCTACGCTGATTGGACAATCGATGTGTCTCCTTTTCTTCCCTCACGTCACGTTCTGGATTGACTGCGGGTTCTACCCTTGCTTTCATCGGGGAATCCTGAACACCTATTCGTACATGTTTGAGAAGGATTGCCCCGTCTTTGAGAAGATTACTTCACTGCACCACATCTGGTACTTCCCTGGGTTGCTGTTCGTCATTTGGAAACAGCCCCTGCTCTCCATATGGAGTTATGTACTCTCCATCCTTCTCTTCGTATTGTTGATTGTGAATGGGTACTACCTGACTCCTCTGCAAATCAAAAACAAGAAGGGAGTGATGCGCTACTTGAATGTCTGCCTTGCTCACGAGTACCCTACGTTTGTGAGGAATGTCCCTCCCTTTAAGTGGACAATCGGGAAACCATTCTTCTTCCATTGTCTCTGTATCACTGTTACCTATGTTATTCCTATCAACTTCCTCACATACGCTATCATCCTCGGCATACAGAAACTGACCTGCTTATAGCGTGTTTGTTTCACCAAGTGTTTTCAACAAAGACAACACCTACAGAGTGTTAGACTATCTGAGAGCTAACCGGCTCGACTCCTATCCAATTCAAGAGCGGAGTATAATACTCCCACGTCTTTCGCAATCCATCAGACTCAATACACCACAGAACGGTCTAAAGAGTAGTTTTGATTGCCGTCACTTCACTCATCTCCAAACCCACCTTACCCACTGCTTTCCCTTGCGCGCTGGAAGATTGAATGGGGAAAGGAGAAGAGGCGCGTCCCGCGGGACTGCAGTTGTTTCGTCGATCTATCTCAATCTCTGTCAATTCTCTGTACTCTCTACTAGGACTGTGTGCATTTGCTCATTTCCATTTCACCCATCCCATCCGCCCATTTCATTCTCATCCACTTCCATTTTCCCGTTTCTACCGTCCATTGGACTCTACTCCATCTGCATAACCCATTTCAAACAGCAATCGCCGATTCTTCGCTCTCCTCTCTTTCGGCAATGAGATTTCCACGTTTCCACGTTTTTATGTGTTGATTCCACTATTCTCGTCTTATCCCTCAACGGATTTGGAGTAGTATGGATAGACTGCAGCCCAATGTGCTCCAGAATATTGCAAAATTCCTGAGTCTGCGTGGGGGTTTCTTTCAAGGGATTGATCGTTCAGGCGAGCTCTTTTCTTCCTTTGAACCACTTTGCCGAAACACAAAGGAGATTGTAAACGAGGTGGGCGCCGCATATCAGCCGTTTATGATCCGTAGTTGTGTCGTCAGATGAAGACGCTGAACCTTTCCGAGTACCGCAAGATGACGGATAGCGAATTCATTCTGCTCATGCGGTGGGTTTTCGCCATTTTCCGTCATGTCTAGTCGTTGCTGCGAGGTGACCTTCTTGTCGCTCGACGACCACAAAGCCATGGTCAACTGCAACCAAGAGTAGTTGGATCGGGAGTGTTGAGATAGTAGTCTGTGGGAGGTCAATATCTATTGTCCGAAGCTTCAGATCATTGTCATCCACGGGAGGTACATTCCCTTGTTGCTGCTTGAGCGTGTAGTCCCATATATGCCAGCGAATTCGGTGATGAGGTGGTCGCTCGTCTGGCCAGTGTGGACGGAAGCATCCCCAACGTGTTTCGCGACCAGCACATGAGTCGGAGTGTCGAGTGGGCTTCATCCACAGTTAGCGCGTACCACATCTTCTGCTCTGCGCGCATCATCCGCCTCGTGAGTGCCTTCAACCTGCGTGGCTCGCCAATCACCGCTCGCGTGTGGTCGCTAATGAAGTTCGTGTTGTGTACCCTCCTCCTCTTTCCTTCACCGTAGCGCTGGAACTCGTCCAGGCGTCCCTCTCCCAACTCAGTTTAGACCATCTCGTGGTGTGCGGCTTCTACGCCATCTGCCGTCTGTACGGCCTCTCCATCTCCTTCCACCACCTGCTGGACATGTACACGGGGTACCTCACTCCGTATCGCGCGATCAGCAACATTGTGGAGTGGGGCGATGTGAACACGCTGTGGTTCGGCGTGCGGGTGAATGTGCCGCAGAACTCGTTGGGCGTCAATTCGGTGACGGGAACGATGGTGGAGCTGTATAACCTGTTCTTCGTGCCGCTTGTCTATCCTGCCATTCAAGCCTATCACGCCATGTTGCAGCGGGAGAAGGGAGTGTCGGCTCCTGGTGTCTCCGTATAGTTCAGCCCTTTGTATTCTATTCCTTTTCCCTCTGTTTGTATGATTCGCTTTCTCATGGACTTCTCTGCGGACTACCCCGACTCTACGTTTGACCCCGCAGAGTACATCGTGACGGCCAAGCTGAAAGTGCATAAGGAGGCATCGTTGCTGGACAAGAATAGTATCACGGCTTCAGGGCGCGTTGAATTCTTTATTGTAAAGTCATTCCACTAGAACATTATCAAGGAGGGAGTGTGCATCCATAGTGATCTCGGCGCGGTGATCATTGCGCAGGATACTGTATTTGAAAAGGACGTGAGCATTACACCATCTACCAACTACATCAATGAAAAGGGACAAATCACACCGTATCGACTATTCGCTTATTTCAGGGATAGACGCGAGAAACCGTTTATATCCATCGGCCAGAATGTGATCATACAGCACAGCTCATCCATCCGGGCTCTTCGCATTGGCGACAACGTTCTGATCGGCGCTCATTGTGTTCTCGTAATCCACTCCTTTCATCCAAACACATAGGGAGAAGGATGCGTGATTATGGACAATTGCGTGTTGGATGATAACACGGAGATTCCTCCCTATTCGATCGTTGCTCCGTTTTCGCACATGGGTGGCGCTCCAGGTAGTTGAGGTTACGGGTGATGAAAAGCAGGCGTACTGGTTGATGAACTTCCCTTCTCCTTCTCCATCGAGTGTTCTCGGTACTGCAAAGAGGCTTTCGACCACTTCGTTCCCAGATGTCCTGTTTGCTGAACAAACACGCCAATGGTAGAAGTGATTAAAGCGATATAAATGGACCTTTCCGTTCGTGTTTCCCAGCACCATGTACTCTACGCATCACTCCGAGCCCTCTGTCTCACGGCTGTCTCCACTGATCGACAACGACTGCACATTCCCCACATGCTCTTGGTACGCGGGCCAGTTCGAGAACACGGTCAACGACGGAATGTGCACCGCGCGGATCTGGTCCACCTTGTCCACACTCGCATACACCATCATCGAGTTGTCATTGTTGATGTCGATCGCATTGATGCCCGTCACCAGATTCTTGAACACCTTCACCGGGTGAATCAGACGATGCGACTCCGACGAGGCCTCCGTGTTCATTTGCGTCGGCGTGGAGTACAACGAGCAGATACCCGCCGCATCACTGTACATGAGGCCATGATCATCAAGAACCACCCAATGCACATGGTATCACCACGCACACGCAGCACTCTTCCTCCGAACAAGTCCTGATCCCAGTAGTTCTGACGCACCGTGTTCATACGTATGTCGTACTCCGCAATCATGTTGTCTTCTATGCCATCATGTCGACACTCATTCCTCACCCGTGAGCATATAGCAAGTGTCATTATCGTAGAAGGATGCATGTCGAATAGGCGATGCGAGCTGACGAGCATCCGAGGGACGACGCACACGAAGATCGACGTTGAACAGAGTGCCTTTTTCGCCAATCAGAAGACAGTGTTCCCCGTCGGGCGACACGTACATGTTGCTGTTCTTCATCTCTTTGTACCCTGCGATTGAAGAGAGGAAGAAGTGCGCACCACCGACATTGAAGATGCGCGAGAAGGCATCCTTCTCCACGTTGTAGTACAGCAGAAACTCACGGTTCTTCGACGTCAGAAGCAGACTAACCCTGAAAGCTGTTAAGAAAACACACGTGTTCTTGCTCGTCCAATCGACCTGGTGGACCGCGAAATCGGACAGCTGCACGATCTTGCGGCAGGTTGGTTCCGCGTCCTTGATCGTGTACAGGTGAATCTGGTTCCTTCTCCCCGATACGAGGAACAGGGGCTCCGAGCGGTGGAAGTTCACGTACTTGATGCGCGTTGGGGGCGAGCTCGATCGCGCCTCGTAATAGTCCTGCTTGACGGTGAGATCCTCGGGAAGGGCGAATTCCGACAACTTCTGGATGTCGAGATGCTCACTCGGCAGCGCCTTCGTAGACCCGATGAAGCGCTTCGTGGTGCGCAGGAGAGTGGCAATGTCGTCGTTGGCATCAATTTGGTCCTGGAGAGCAAACAAATCGTCCGTGTTGTTCGCCTTCGAGATACTAGGCATGAAATGGATGGGAGAAAAGGGACTGTTCCTGCAAACGCTTGGCGTACTCTGTTCCCTTCACAACATCCTCGTCCTCTTCCTTTCGCAGCTTGCGCTTGCGCTTGTCATTTGCCAGGGACACGGAAACCGTTTCGTCGTCGGGATCGTGCCAGAGAGCGACTCTCTTTCTCTCCTTCTTGGGAGGGGGCTAGAAGATGAAAAGAATGCGAGAGATGCACAGCAGGAGTGTCGGTCTCCAATTCACCAAACAGGAAGTCCGTGAACTGCTTTTCATCCTCCTCGTTGTGAGAAGGGGAGAGCGTAGTGGGGCGATCCATTGGAGTGGATGAATGAGTGTTCTTGTGGAGTACTTCCGAATTGGAATGAATAATGGAGGATGGGTGGTTTGAGTTGAAGGTGATTCTGTGTCTGTTAGTTGACAATCCATCAACAGAGAATTGCCCATTAAACCCTAGGAAAGTGAATGGCAAACTCACACAAAGCACAGGAATCAAATTTGCGAGGAATCAAACACAATCACTGTTTTGCCTGACTCTGAGCAAACACACGAACCAAACACTTCATTTGAACCCTTTATGTGTAATAACGCTTTTCAGGTAGGAATCAAGTGCTAACTGAGAAACGGAGTTGTTCAGAATAACCTTCACTGATCCTATGCCTGTGCTTGCTATTGATTTGGGAACATCAAACACTGTCGGTGTTGTCATGGACAGAGGGAAATACCGCATCGTTGAGGTTGATGGTAGCCACCTCCTCCCGTCTGCCGTTTCGTACAACGATGACGATACGATAAAGGCTGTAGGAAGAGCAGCTCTTTAATACTACTGGACAAATAAGAATACTGTGCGCTTTGTCAATCGCATGATTGGTTGTGACGTCGACGCTCCGGAGATGAAGCAGTACATTGACAACTGTGGCTGTGAAGTGGTGAAGGGCAAAGACGGAAAGGCGGCTTTTTCCATTCCCGCTTTCCCAGATCGTTCCCTCACACCTACCATTGTGAGTTCCCACATTATTCGCTGTATGGCGGATCATGCTGAACGCCAATGCGATTCCAAGATGGAGGGACTTGTTGTTTCTGTCCCGGCCTTCTTCAACCAGGAGCAAATCAATGAGACGCGAATTGCCGCCGAAATGGCGAATGTCTGTGACAAGAAGAACATCAAGATTGTGAGTGAGCCTGTGGCTGCTGCGCTGGACTACGGTGTGGTGAGTCAAAAAGACTCCACGATCATGGTGATTGACTTTGGTGGCGGTACTGCGGATATCTGCATCATGAAGATCAACAAGTCCACATTCCAGGTGCTTGGAAAGCACGGTGATCGCTGTCTGGGTGGAGACGACGTGACGAATGCATTTGTCAAGCTGGTGGAGAAGAAGTACCTGGACCAATACGGAGAGCCCTTGATTCAGTTCTCATCCAAGTCCATGTGCAGAAGGATAAAGGAAGAGGAATTGAAGGACCGTGTGGAAATGGCGAAGCTTCAGTTTTCCGACACAGACCACGTGATGATTCGGTTGGACGACATACACGACCAGTACGTGAAGAAAACGGAGGACTACGACGAGGACGAGGATCTGAGCGAGGAAGAAGAGATGGAGGAGATCGTGATTCGTCGCTCTGAGTTCAACCAGTGTATCGACGGCCTGTTGAAGCGAGTGATTCAGCTAACAAAAGAGACGCTGGTGATTGCGAAGCTGACGAAGAATGACATTGACAACGTCATCATGGTGGGCGGCTCCTCGCGCCTGCTGGCTCTGCAGGACCTGGTGTACGAGGAGTATGGAGAGAAGATGGTGTATCCCAACAACCCCGACGAATGTGTTGCCTTCGGTGCCTGCCGCGCCTCCAGCTACGCGCTGAAGGCCGCCAACATCCACTTCATTGACGTGGTGCCACATTTCTACGGGTGTGTGAAGTGCAGCGAGACGTCGGGCAAGGACGAGTTCCTCCCGCTGATTCCGCGCAACACGCCGTTCCCTACCGATAAGGTGTTTAGAGAGTCGTTGTACTTGGTTCAGTTGAAGGACGGCACGTCGTACCCTGAGGCGTCGCTGGACGTGTACATGAGTATAGACGGGACGATACATACCGCTAGGAAGGTGAACACGCTGAGTGTGACGAACGCGAACAGGGCGGGAGGCAACGCCGTGACGGTGCAATTCACGCTGGATGACAGTGGCATGATTCACGCGATGATCACGCAGCGGATTGGAGAGAACCCGCTCGTTCCCGATACGATTATGTGTTCTATGCAGCCGCAAGCAGTTCATTGACGGGTTTGTTGCAAACAGGGAGTGTGGTCTTCTCGTTCATGAGAAGGTTAAGAGAGAACACTCATCACCTCCTAACACTTGTCTTCTCACTATTCCCTTTCCATGGCCATTCGTCAAGAGCTCCTTCTCGAGTTATCCGATATCGTTGGTCCGGAGAATGCTCCCGATATGACAGAGTGAGCATTCCCGTTTTCCCTAAGACCAAGTTGTATTCTCTCCTTCAATGACGCAAACGACATCAAAGCCTCTTTGAAAGACATTATTGGAAACGAATCGGTGGCGAATCGAATTGCCACTGAAATCCTCAAATCAAGAGGTCAGGTGAGTACTGTTGTTCTCACTGATTATGCACTAGCTGGTAGTGAAAGAAGAACGAACAACCGCCTTAAAGCCAAAGCAATCCGAAGAAAACGTCACTCCGAAGGAATCTGTATTTTCCATTATATTTTCTCTCATGTGCAGACACAGCCCAAATCATCGAAGCCGGAGCCGGTGAAGGAAGACAATCCTAACAGCGTTCCATCCACGCCCGTGAAGGACAAGAAGAAGGTGGATGAGAGGGTGGAATTCACTCACCCCATCAAATCCTCTGTCATCCGTATAGTCTTTCATACTCGCATTCCTTGTAGCCAAGGCAAAGTGTCACTGTCTGGGAACGAAACATCCGGTGCTGTTCAACTGCACGGAGTGCGGGAACATCATCTGCAAGGAGGAGGAGTTGGAGGTGTGCACCTACTGCGGCGCCTTCAGCCAGCACTACAGACGCAAGTACAGAAACGCGAAGGAGGAGGAAGCGCTGATGAAGGCGATCGAGAACAAGGTGCGATTCACTTCTGTACTCTCATGAATAGAACCGTCTGCTTCAGTACGATCGTGATAATACAGCGCGCTCGCAAGTGTATGGGATGGAGAGAAGAGTGAGGCGTAGATACGATGATCAGTCAGACTACTTCGATTTGAACGATCGGTGGAGCGGGAAGAAGATGGACCCCAACGCCTACAAGCCCGTTTACGAGCAGCGATCGAAGGTGGTGATTGGAATGGCGAGTTGAGTTCTAGCAGCCAATTGCAATCTCCTTTGACTTTGCTGGAAGACGCGTTGTCGTGGACGAGAAGCGAGGTTGCGTGTACGAGATGGGAGTGAATTCTAGTGGAGAGTTCGACAAAGCGGAAAGAAGCTCCCAAGGAAGAAGAGGCACCAGTTCAGAGAGAAGGGGGCTACTATTTGGCTCCGACGGAAGATGGGAAGCCGATGCAGAAGCCGAAGCAGGAGAGTGCGTCGTTGGATGTTTCGGAGCATGCGTACGAGAATAACACACTACAAGGAAAGGCAAGCATTGTGTATGAGGTGCATTGTGGAGGGAGTGAATGAATCGTAGTCGTTGACAAAGAAATTGGAGCACGGACTCAAGCTAAGTGAAGTGCGTGTGAAGGATGGGAAGAAGAACAAGCATGTGTCAAAGAACTGGATGAAGGACGAATTGTCTGTTTTCTAAACACGCCACAAGAATACAAGTCACTACAGCCCCATCCGCTTCAGAATCGCCTCCATGTTCCAGATTACAATCCGTCCGTCCAAGCCACACGTCGACACCTGCTTGTTCTCCTCCATCACCTGAATGCCCGTGATCGCGTTCTTGTGCGGTCCCATGCTTCCCTTGGCAGAATCGCGATTGCCCGTGGTCTTTACACCGCCCTTGTTCGTACTCGACTGCAGCATCTACGCTCAACTCCCACACCTTCGCCCACTCGAATACGCTCCTGGAAGGAGGAGGAGAGTCCCGAAGAAGTGCCTGCCGAAACATCCACAGTCCCGCGGTACTCCCACTTCCCGTTCTGCTTGTTCAGGATGTAGAGATTGCCGTCGAATCCACCCGCCAGCAACACGGTGTTGGAAAGGAAGGCGATGTGCGTGAAGGGAAGCGATGGACAGTGAATCGTCTACTGCTCATATCAAGGTGTCAGAATTGCCTGTTTGGACATTGCATGACCCACGAAATCGAGGAAATGCACGTCGCTGTTCCGATCTGCGATTGACAGAAAGAGGGACGAAAACCGGAGTAGGCGATGGTGGTGTTGTTCGGTGAGAAGGCAATAGATTCCACAACGCCGCAGGTGTCGCCAAAGACGAAGCCAAAGAGATCCTTCGAGGCAATGTCGAAGGGGCAGTCGCGAATCCTACAGCCCGTGAGAGCTTGCCATCCATTCACACTCCTTACGGTAGACTCGGGTTGTAGTAGGTGCTCACAACGCTCATCGAACCGTCCAGCGAGCCGCGACAGAGCAGCTGGCCCGTGCGGTCCCAGCACACGCAGAAGATGCTGCCGCGCGTTTTGGAGGAGGTGGAGGAGTCTGCAACCTCGCCATCTTCATCGCGCTCCTGCTTCACGCGAACGCCATGTGGAGATACCCACAGGTTCTGGTCCGCGTTGAAGGTGCAGATGCGCACTAGGAGTCAGGAGGCTCGTAAGTCAAGACATTTTCTGTCGCTCGATCCGACAGCGAAGGCGTTGCCATCGGGAGACCACTTACAGCACAGAGCCGCCCGCTGGATCTTCAGCACCACCAAAGTCGGGAGCCACTTCCCATTCTCGTAGTTCCACACATAGGCATTGCAATCCTCGGAGCAAGAAAGAATGCGGTTGTGGATAGGATCCCAGTCCAGTCCTGTTATGGGCAGATCATGCTACACGTGACATTTCCAGATTGCAGAGTACTCCAGAGAGCGTGTGCAGCAGCTTCCACTCTTCAAAGCGGGAAGAGCAGCAATTCTCGTAGATGGAGATATCATTTGAATTTCTCGTTGCAATCGCGATCTCTATCACAGTGAGACTACGTATTGAAGGGACTTACGAGTTCTGTCTGCATTCCAGCAGTGACACGAAACCGTCTTCGCCACTTTGCACACGGTTGTAGGTTGCATTTCTAATCGTGATCGGGGTGGATTGAGTGCAATACGCCTCAAGTGTCAATCGAAATGAAGAAGAAACCGAAATGGCGAAAATTGTGCCGAAAAGGGGAGTTGATTGTGTGGGATCCCCTCCTTTTGAGTGCATGGTATCAGAAGGAGAAGGAATGAAGGGGATTGGACTAGGGAATAGAGGAGAGTATGAAGTGGGAATGGAGAAGAAGGATTCCTTCAAAGCGATGATTCACTAAACTGTTCAGAGTTCTATTGTTAAGTCACGATTCAATGGGAAAGAGGAAGGCAAGCAAATCTGTGGAGTATCTCGCTATTCTAGGGGTTTGATGGATAGAGTGCTTACTTTGCCGAAGAGAATAGTGGATAGTGATTATGATAATTCTATCGAGTTATATACACTAATAGTGGCTGCGAATAAGTCCTTTTCGGAGAAAGAGGAATTCCGCACAGAAGGAAAGAACATTCTTGTGAATATGAATAAGGATTGTCAAATTGAAGTGAATATGATGTCGCGTCAGGTGTTAAGAGTGAATGCTGGGGATGTGAGTGAAATCGAACACAATCGTCTATTGGATTTGAATGATGAAGGAGAGAGATGGGAAGGAGATGCATTGAATGGAAAACCGTGTGGTTGGGGCGTGTTGTATGACAGTGAGAACAGAATGGCTTATGAGGGCTTCCGTGTTGGTGATGTGAATGTGTGCTATGGCACTCGGTACTACTCGGACATTGGAGTGATTGAGTATAAGGGTGAGTTATTCTTTGGACAGCGTTGGGGAAGAGGTGTTCAGTATGATCGCAATGGAAAAGTGGTGTATGATGGAGAATGGGTGAATGATGAGCAAATGAAGAGAAGAATCGAATGGAAGGAAGAGAATCAACTCCTTCACAATCGCATTGAGGAATTGGTTGTTTGTAGTGAATGTATGCAAAGAACATGGGCACATTTGGTTTTATCATCCTTTGTATGTCTGAGAAAACTGAAAGTGGGTGATGATTGTTTTTCAAATGTGAGGGGAGTGGAATTGGTTGGCTTGAAGAAGTTGGAGAGAGTGGTGATTGGAGAGAATTGCTTCGCTAATATGGATTACTTGTATGAAATCGATCCAAATAGTCATTTCTATTTGAAGAATTGTGAGAGAGTGAGAGAATTGATAATTGGTCGCTATTCCTTCCGTGATTATTCCGTATGTGAGATTGAGAATGTGGATCGTTTGAAAGTGATTAAGATTGGAGAGTTGATACTATGGAGTCACAATTTCCGTCGTGCTTCATTGGAATTGAAGAGTTAGTTTCAAGAAAGGAAATGATAATTAGACTTGCCCAAGTTAAAGTCACTTCTATTTGGTACACTCGCATTCAGTAGGTGCTCTCATTTAGTGTTGGAAAGTGGATCTGCAAGAAAGGGGATGATGAATAGACCTCCCTAAGTTGACTTCCATTCAACTTGGCGATGATGCATTCTGTTTTGAATCTGGTGGAACACTGATTATGCGAAGTAGCTGTAATGGAATACCGCAATGATTAGATCTTCCCAAACTGACCACACTCACAACTCGTACTGATTGTAGTAAAGCACTCTTGTATCAGAATAGGATCATCCTCGAAGGAACTCGTTCCTGTCACTGCTTACCAGTAGATATGCCTTCTCTTACGACTGTTCATCTCCCAAGGGCATTCAGTGAATACACGGAGTGTACAGTATCGAGTATACTGAATTGACTTCCATTAGGAATAGACATTGGTGCACTATCACAGCACGAGAATCTTCCTTTTCACAATCCTCGTGCCACAGTTCGGAGTTCAGTGGAATGGTGGACCGTTGAGCCGACAATAACGCGTATTATGTTTGACAATATGTTCGCCTTCCTTGATAAGGACTTGACGGTGCTGGACTTTTCGCCATTTAAGAATGTGGTGAGCATTGAAATCGGAAACAAGTCTTTTAGTTATGTGAAAACAGTGTGTATTGCAGAGTTACCAAAACTGGAAAGTGTTAGGATTGGCTTCCATTCCTTCTTTCACGCTGATGAATCTGACGAAACACAGACTCCAAGTTATCGTTTCTATGCATACGATTGTCCAAAATTGAAGGAATTGAAGATTGGAATGGAGTCTTTTATCAATTATTCTCGGTTTATAGTGAAGAATCTGCCTTCTTTGGAGGAAATGGTGATTGGGGAAGGTGTAGATTATAGCAACTGTTTCACCTTTTCGTCTCTTGAACTAAAGGGTGAGGGAATGGAACATGAGGTGAAGAATAGGCTTTCCAAAACTGAAAACACTCAAGATTGGTGCTGGTTGTTTCAAGAAGTGCGAACGAGTGTTGATTGAGGGTATGAGGAGGGGAGTGTATATAACGGAATAGATTTGCCTGAACTGACCTCTGTGTTCATTGGTTGTGATGCCTGTATGTTTGCAGATAATGAATGCTCTTATGCTTATGACGATTACGATAATGATGACGATGACAATGATGACGATGACAGTGATGATGATGACAGTGATGATGATGACAGTGATGATGATAACAGTGATGATGATGACAGTGATGATGATAACAGTGATGA
>OIWT01001463.1_pt1 | contig 28217 bp, 41 predicted proteins | sample 1587701 | NCBI WGS metagenome assembly OIWT01 (sample SAMEA3888904, study PRJEB22519) | human gut metagenome | biome: human gut; feature: human-associated habitat; material: faeces | place: Denmark | collected 2009 | reverse complement strand
TGGCGTGATGAAGAACTGCATTCAAGTCCTCTCGCCTCCTTCGCCTCATCCATAGTCCTTCGCGGGGGCGTACATTTTCCACACAACCATCACGCTGAAAGGAGCCGTGGGCATTATCATGGTTGTTGCGGGCTCTTGCGCGTATGCGTATGAACGCATTCGAGTGAATACGGAGCGGACGCTGATCAAGGTGAGATCGCAAGCAGGTCTCCATTCGGAACGGGTGTCTCGCTTCCCTTTGCGGGTGTGACTGGCTTTGTTCAACAAACCACTCTTGTTGTGTCACCAACAGTGTTTAGCTCACTTCTTCCTCACGTCATCCGCGATGCGACTCACATCCGACAGCATCGACAGATACACCACGTCGAACATCTCGTCTCCCAGAGAGAAGAACACCAGACAGTTCTTCTTCCGCTCCTTCACCAGATGCTGAATCTCGATGGCCGTGGACTTGGGCAGGTAGTTGGTAATGCTCTCATTGGCGATGATGTGCGACGCGATCTCGCGCACCTTCGCGATCTTCGACATGATCATGATCACGTACGCACTCTCCTTCTACGCTTCAGAACACGCCTCACCGCCCACGAAGTTCGCCGCACTCAGTTTCCCCCTTACACCAAACTCGCAATTCTCTTTCTTTCTCGTCTCCGCGTTCAAGAACACCAACTTGTCCTCCTCCTCCTTCTGCACCTTCACTGTCTGGATCATCGCGCTCTCCTTCGCCATCTCCGCGTCGTACGACTGCTTCCGACTCGGCAGCTGCTTCTCCACCTTCTTCTCTCCCACGTGCACCGCCTCCAGCACCGCCTTCAGCGGACCCGTCGTCACCGTCACGAACGACTTCTTCTTCTCGTTGCACTGAAGCAAGGTCACGTTCTATTCCTCACTCAACACGCCCGCCCCCACGTCGCTAGAGCCGCTGTGCTGCAGCACATAGTCGATGTGGTTGTCGATGCAGAAGGTGCGGTAGTCCTGCGAGAAGGAGCGTTTCGTCCAGTCCCACCAGGAACACTACGGTGAATCGTCATGCCAGAAAACACCTGGATTTTCTCCTTCCAGCAGCAGTCTACGATGTGCAGGTCCAACAGCGAGTTGCCGATGTCGAGAGTGGGAACGACCAGAATGGAGGGAACGGTGGAGTTGGAGGGAAGAATCTTCTTCAGCGACAAGGACTAGGGTTCATACACAGACTTGCAATTACGTATTGCTTCGCACTCAGAAGCACCGAAACCATGTTCTCGAGATGGAGGGAAATGTTCGTGACGCCGATCTGATCGTTCGACGACGGCTTCAGCAAGAAGGGATGAAACTCCTCCGACGCATACTTGCACAACTCTCGATCGAACCGACCTCCCTACCCCTCACACCCCCCAAATTTGAATACATAGAGAATCACATAGTCCACTTCCTGCTGGCTTGCCGACCGGTGGTGCTCCGACACGATATACCGGCTATTTCCGTCCTGCTTGACCGCCAGCGGGTTGCTGGAGGACACGACGAGTGGCTGGCGTTTGTCCGTGACGAGACAGGCGAAATACAGGCCGTAGTTCTGGTCGCGACCCTGCGGGAGGAGGAAGAAGTCGAAGACGAGACTCTTGGCGAGCCCGGAGAAGGAGTACTACGGTGAGAGAGAGCGAGAAGAGCAACGGTGCAGAGCGCCTGCACGAAGACCTCCATCTCCTTCAGGCAGTCCATCAGAAAGGACACGTCGGAGGCGGGCATCTCCTTGCGGAAGGCGATCAGCTCCTCGACGATGGCGCGCACGTCCTACGGGTGGGAGAGGCGAGCGAGGCGTACGAAGATCCAGCGGAAGGGGTCTGGGTCGAGGAAGAGAAGCTTTTGGAAGATCACGGCCTCCTCCTCGGAGATGTGAAGGATCGACGCGATCTGGTTCTCGCTACGCCTCAGCCCGTGTAGCCATACCCACATCACTCCGCGATGACTCTTCACACTCTCCGCCACCGAGTTCTCTACCATTCACACCACACTGCGTTGCCACTGGTGCTGCTGATCGACGCCAGCTGCAGCTTCAGCAGCCCGCGCAGCTTCTCCACCACCTGCTTCTTCGCGCCCATGTCCATCACGCCGTACTGCTCCAGGATCGTGGAGATGATCTGCGCCTCACACGCCCATCACGCCCTCACGCCCACGTGGTTCATGTGCAACAGCAGCGGATGGCGAATCATCACCGCCAGTGGCTTCAGCAGCTGCAGACTCACCATCACCGCCTCCCACGAGTACATCACCGACAGCTCGCACTGCGACGGCCTACGCCTCAGCCCGCGTAGGCACGCCCACTTCTGCTGCCAGATGGTGTCGATGCTGGCGAAGGCCTGCACACCGCATTTGTTGCACTCGCAGTTCATGCGCATCACGTTGCCGAACTCGTAGCGCCGCACGCGCGTGTTCGCCGTGCGCATGATGTACGTGAGGAAACTGGTGCGCAGGTCCGCACGCAAGAAGCACGGCGTGCCGAAGGAGTCCAGGATCGCGTACTGGTTGGGGTACCTTCGCGTCACTCCCCAGCACGGAGTCCACAGGTAGCGGAAGTACGGTGTCTGTGGCACCACCAGCGGGGAGTCGAAGGGCTGGAAGCCGCAGCGTTCGATGACGGGAAGGAAACACCGTGTCAGGTCGTTCAGGATGTGCTTCTACTGCTGAGCGCCGGCCCACGCGGCCCACGCGCTCCTGGCGCTTGCACATCAGGTCGTAGATAATGGAGGGCACGCCCTCGCCGCTCAGCAGCTCGCTGTAGAAGCTCACGCTCTCGCCGCTCGTCAGGTCCTACCGCTGATCTCTCTAACCCGCGCCCACGCGCCCGAACAGGCTCTTCACTACCGTAGGGAAGATGTAGTTCTATGGGTGAGAGTTGTGCTCCGCATTCACTTCGCTGCGACGGAGATAGGAAAGGACGGTGTCCAACGACTCCTTGGAAACCGCCATGTCGCCGCCCGTCATCATCAGGTACTCCATCACTTCGTCCACCGACGGCCGCTTGTTCTGGTCGTACTACCGTTGAGAAGAAACCGCGTGCGTACCTCCAGGCAGTGCAGAATCAGTTTCTCGTAGATGGTGCCCTTGACCGCCGCGTCCAGCTTGCCCACGCGCGCGTTGGAGAAGATCTGCGTCTTCTCGGAGGCGGTCTTCATGGGCGGGAGCAGCATCTCGTACAGAATCAGGCCCAGACAGAACATGTCCGACTACGCCTCACGCGCCTTCGCCGCCGACACTTTCGTCGTCACGTGGTCCTTCCCCGCGGTTCGGCTGTGCGCCTCCGAGTCGCTGCGCAGCTGTTCCGGCGGGGCGTACATTCGTGTGCCTGCCGCTATGACTGACGCATCTTCCCTAAAAGAACGCGAAGTGATCTCGGGGGCGTCGGTGGAGGCAGAGGCAGGCTCGTCGGCGGTGGAGGCGTCCTTCATGGCGAAGTAGCCGAGACCGAAGTCGCCGATGCGCGCGACGCCGTCGTCGTCGAAGAAGATGTTGGAGGGCTTGAGGTCGCGGTGAACGATGTTGAGTCTAGTGTGGGAGAGAAGGCGAGACGGTACTTGTGGACGTACTGAAGTCCGTTCAGCAACTAGGAGTCAAGATAGAGACGCGTTACAACGTTACTCAGAATCTTCCAGATTCGCGCCTTGTCCTTGTACAGCTAGCCATCATGCTCACCGCCCGCGCCCACCGTGCCGCTCTGGATCAGGTCCGCCAGTGTGCCGTTCTTGTAGTACTCCATCTGGATGAACAGGATGTGCCGCGACTGCGAACTCTGCGTCGTGCGGCTGCCTGAGGACGCCTTCGCCACAGGGCCGCTGGGTGTGGTTTCTTCCACTGCGGGTGTGGTGGTCTCTTCCACTGTAGGTGTGGTAGTTTCATTATCCCTGTGTGTGGTGGTCTCGGAGTCGGAGGAGTCACTCGTTTCGGAATCTGTCGAAGAGCTGCTGTCCGAGTCGCTCGAGGAGTCGCTCTCCGAATCCGTGGACGAACTCTCCTCCTCCGAAGCACTCGTAGAGGACTCCGCAGATTCCGACGTGCTGGAAGAACCCAACAGCGTGCCCGAGTACTCGAAGGCACTCTCGGCGATGCTGCTCAACGGCACGTCCTTGTGAAGAGACATGTTCAAATAGTCCTTCGGTTCACTCCGCCTCGCTCTCCTACGTTCTGTGACAGCAGCAGCCCCTGCTGGTCCAGCAGCCCCTTCGACTTCTCCTTGTACTGACTCAGGTGGAAGCTCTCCTTTCCCCAGGTGAAGGAGTCGTTCGGGTGGTACTCGTACTCGTCGTCCATCATGCTCTCCTCCTTCTCCTCCTCCACCTTGTCGTCCGTCTCGATCCAGCACTGCGCCTCACGCCACTCTCACGCCCTTACGCTGTTGTACCGAACGATGTACTTGTTCTTCATCAGCGCAAGCATCCGCACTTCGCGAAGGAACTTCCGGTTCTCCAGGTCCTCCTTCTCCAGCACGATCTCCTTGATCTACGCGTCATCCCAGTCTCTCTCCCCCCACCGCGTACTGCATCCCATCCCAGCGGTTCGTGCACAGGAATATCGTTCCAAAACCACCCTCGCCAATCTCCGAGTTCACCGTGAAGTCCGACTTGAAGCGGCTCACAGAGCTCGCCCGCTGCTCGTTCGTCTCCGGAATGACGGAGAGTCCTGTCACCGCGTCGGGGGAGGGAATGGCTGTCTCTGTCTCATGAGGAGAGGTCCGTCCTGTGCGCATCAGCGTCATGTCTCCAGGATCGCGCTGAGTCTCCTTTGGGAACAGAGAATCCGACAGGTTCTCTATATGTCGAGACGAAATAAAGAAACAACCTCCTGACAATCGGAATTCGAGTAGACGATCGCGATAGTCCTTGTAGTCCTACTACTGATTCCATATGTGAATGGGTACAAGATTTGTAGTGTATAGCTTTCCCATATCCGCGCTTGCCGATTTGGAATAGCTATCGCTCTTCCTTAGTTTCACCGATTCTTGCAGCGTTGCTAACTTCATCTATAACTGATACGCAAATACAAAGACCTACTTCGTCCTCATTATGCGTTTGAAGGTATTCTTGTGTAAATATGATCAGATCAAATAGGAAAATGTCTCCCTTTAATGCCAGCTCCTTTGCCTTGGTCATAATGTCGCGCTTCAGTTGCAGCTCCTATTTCACTTATACGAACATATAGGGTGTACGTCATCCACAGTCAATCCTTTTGCATTATCAACAATAACAATTGGGCTATGGAATGAGGAAAACCATAGGAGGCAACGGTTCACTCGGATATTGAGGTGGAATCTTTATGACGAGATCGACAGAAGCGTGAGAATCGCGCCCAAACACGGCCGGAACGAACATGCGTATCACATCCATCCCCTTCTCCTTATTTTGGATTTGACATTCATCAGGATAAATGGACTTCAACGATTCAATCTCTATCAATGCAGTTTCGTTGATCTCCATCTTCTCTACTGCTCATCGCATCAGCACAATACCACTCTTTTTCATTTCACCCCTGAACCGACAACTCCAACTGGTATGAAGATCTCTTGTTGTGCCATAAGAAGAGGGCATTTCGGGGAAAACACAGACTCAATTGAGGGGCGATTTTTGCCATCACTCGATCCTTGAAATGGGATAATCTTCAAAGCAAAACAGCATAGAAATGGTTGAAAAGAAAGCTCCATTCTATGAAGTGGTGGGTGTCATCCTCCTGTATTGGTGCACCTCCTGGACAGCCATTTTCATGAACAAGTACTCTCTCCGGATAACGATATGCTCACTGCATAGGTATGTTTACACCAACTTGAAGAAAACATTCGATGCCCCCTACTTTGTTACGTTTATTCAATTCGTTGCGCCGACCGTTGCTCTCTATGCATTTTCAAAAGTGAACAAATGCACGAAAATGGTGAAGTCTTTCCCCGATATTCAGTATGTACATCCCGATTGTCTTTCCCATAGATTCTCATGGAATCTTGCGATGCGAGTATTCCCCCTGTCGATTCTTTATTGTTTGATGGTGACTATGAGTAACCTCTGCTTGAAGTATGTTGAGGTATCCTTTTATCAAATCTCTCGCTCCCTCGGCATCCCGATGATCCCGCTTATAAAGTACTCCCTTTCTCCACCCCTCATCGCTAGCTATCTCCTCTTTGGAGAAACAACCACTCTTCGCACAGTGCTTTCCTGTATCACAGTGGTTATCGGGTACGCCAACCCGTTCCTCGCTCACTGCTAGCTACATTGCCGGCGTGGATGGAGAGGTGAACTTCTCGCTGCGCGGCACTCTGTTTGGTCTTGGCGCCAGCGCGGTGGGCACCTTCTACACTATCTACCTCAAGCGCTACCTGTCGAACGTGGTGGACAACAGCTGGCTGCTCACCTTCTACACCAACTTCAACAGCTGCGTGATCCTTCCCTTCCTCTGCCTCGTTCGCCTCGTCTCTCCCCTTCATTCTAGCTCACTGGCGAAATTCCTGTCCTGTGGAACCACCGGACGGAGCTCACGGCTCACTACTTCACCTGGATTTGCGTCTGTGAGATTAAAAGGTCGGCGTGAGGCGTAGCGGGAATCATCGGATTGTTCGTGGGCATCACCACCTACCTGCAGATCCAGTACACGAGCAGTCTGTCACATAACATCTCTGGCGTGATGAAGAACTGCATTCAAGTCCTCTCGCCTCCTTCGCCTCATCCATAGACGTTCATGGGAGCCTATGTGTATGGCACGCATATCACGGCAAAGGGATTGTTTGGCATTTTGCTGGTCGTGGGAGGCTCCTTCTCCTATGCCATGGAACGCATCCAGAGTAACAAGAATGCGGAAAGTGAGCAGGACAAGACGCTGCTGTTGGAAAAGAAGCAGGAAGAGTCTGCAATAGTGGAGGTAGCAGAAGATGAACAACTCATTTAGTTGCAGCCCCAAATAGCATATTGCACTTAGCTATTCTCATCTCTTTGTTTGCTTCAGCAAATTACCTCACCTATTCAACAAACATGGGACAAAGTGGGTCATTTCTTTTGCTCCTTTTCCTTCTTCTCTTTGTGTGATTTGTGATGCTTGGATTTGTGCGATTTCTTCTTTCTAAGCTGTTACCACAGTGCCACAATCAATACTCCTTTTGTTTGTCCTTTTCCTTCTTCTCATTCTTCTCAGCATCCAAATAGAACTTCGGGATCTCTTCTATCTTCTCTATTCCCTTGTCAATTGCCTCTTTCGTTTCCGGTGACACTATCGGTTATAAAAGCGAGATGAACTCACGTGGTCTCACACATACATCACTTTGGGATTCTATCCATTTGCGGCAATACGCTCCCACATCTACAGTCAAAAGGAATGAACAAAGACACCCATTGAAGAGTCCATGATCTAATATAGCAGATAGCAGGAAAGAAAGGGAAAAGAATGGATTCAGTTGGATTAGAATAACAATAGAGGGAATGCACTGTCATGAGTCGTTTTGATAAAGATGGAGTCTATTGGCTGTATGGAAGGAGACATAGTGGAATCAGAGGCGTAACAACTGAAATGGCACAGTATCTGTATTCTATACCTCTCTACATATTAGAATTATATGAACATGCAAGAGTGGAGTGATAATCATTTCATCACCTCTTCTTGCTCTCACACCCATACACTCCCTTCACACTCTACATTCCATTATCCACATCAAATACAACACACTCACTCTCTAACACAAACACACACACACTCTCTCATTCACATCCCATCACCATCATCCATTCATTCACACACTCCAAACAATCCATCTCATCCATCAGTCAAAATGGGGAGTATTTTGGTCATCGAGTGATGGAAGGCACTGGGAAAGCGTGGATGGCAACGGGAATCAAGAAGTACGATTTCTATCGAAAGGCAATCGATGGACTGCAAACGAAGACGAGTGTGGGTGGTTTGAGTGAAGTTCGTTTGTGTTTGTTGAAGTGGTAGTTTCGATCGTGAGTGGATTGATAATCCTGGTGCTGACGTCATTGCAACTGTATTCGTTTATGAGGACGAAGACAGTAACGACTTTGAAGGTGGAGTCTCAAATGGGGAATGTGATTGACTCTGAATTGGACATATCGTTCCTGGAGATGGATTGTGGAAGTAGAATGTGTGTTGGTCGTTTGAGTGTGTAGTGGTTGCTTTACACTTCGAGAATACTCGTACACAGAATCCGATAAATGTGAAGAGTGAGAAGATAGCTATAGAATCTGGAAAGGGTTGTCGTTTGTTGAGTTCGTTTTCCCTGTTTCCTGTAAGTGTTTATGTTTGTGTTGTTGATGCATAGGGCGAGGGCAACTTCCATGTGGCGTTATCGAATCAGCAGTATGGTTTTGGGGGTGTAAGAGAGAGTGTGTGTGTTTGAGTGTAGCATAACCATTTGTATGGTAAGGAAGAGTTGGCGCAGTTCAATTGTTCGCACAAAGTGAACAGTTTGTGGTTTGGAAGTAAGGAGCGAGGCGACGTGAACACATTGGATGGTTACGAGAAGAACATGAATGCGAGTGATGGTGTTGTGATTGATTGAGTGTAGGCTTCAACCATGTGACATACTTCCTGAAGTTGATTCCTGTGGAAGTGGTTCCGCTCCATGGATCGAGTCGACTTCGTTACGAATACAGTGTGACGGAGTACCGTCAGTTGGTGGAGGGTCCGGGTCTGTTCGGACGCACTTCTCCTGGCGTGTACTTCAAGTACCAAATCACTCCGATTCGGATGAGGAAGGAGGAGTATCGGACGGGTTTGTTGCAATTCTACACGACTCTGTGTTCGATCGTGGGTGGTGTGATCACGATGTCTGGAATCGTGCAGTCGTTGTTGACTCACACCGTGATGCCGTCGAAGTTGGATTGAGTGTTGTATCCTAGTGTAGTGTGTGTTTGTTGAAGTGAACCAAACAGTGTAAGAGAGTGTGTAATGGATCGATTGGTATGAATGTGTGTGGATAGAGCGTGAGCGAGTAGGTGATTCAAAAGTGTCGTGTGTTTGGTTATTCGTTACGCAAAGATGCTCTGAAGATGGTGTTAGAATGGTTGAATAGGTAATGATAAAGGAAGGATGGAATAATGTGTAGTAAGGAAGAAGGGTTAGAGGCATTGAATATGCTGCTAGAGAGTATACGAAAAGTATGTAAGAAAGGTAAGGAATAGGGAATGGTGTTAATATGGAAAGGAAGTGTGTTGGGTGTGGAAGAAGTGGTTGAAGCCTTGAATGGAATGAATGGGAATGGAAATGAGCATGATATCGGATTAATAGAAGTTTATCCCAGAGTATTTGCTGTTTACTGAAAACTCGTGTGTTTTTGGAAAAAAACATATGCTGTAAACTTGTTTACACGGGTTGTAAAACCTCGCCTTCCGACGGCATTTTCACCAAAATAGGCACTCTTTTGTCGCTACTGCGATTGAACAACCGTATTGTTCATCTGCCTATCAGCGTTGTGAAAATGGATTTCCAACGTGTTGATGGTGCAGTCCTTGAAGCAATTTCCACCACAGAACCTACAATTCACACACAATTCCAACTCTTACCCATTTGAGATATCCGCAAGAATCTTACGAACATCAGTGGATGAATGGCAGGAATCGTTGGAGGAAACAGCGCTCACATGGGCATCAGACGTCTTCTTCAGGAACAAGTTAGCTCCTTCCTTACGGATCATTTCCGTGTTCTTCGTATAGTGGTCAGCCATCCCATTGGCGGTCCATCTGCCCATCTTATTCATCAGCTCGACAGTTGCACCATTTTCTGCCAGATTCGTCGCAGCAGATCGTCTGAAGCAATGGCCCGTATAGGATTCAGGATTCTTCTTACCAAGGAAGATTGCAATTCTCTTCGCGAAGGAACCAAGAGCCGCAACACTGCAAGCAGTCTTCACGAAGCACTCTTCAGTACCGACTCGACGGAAAAAGGGCTGGTTGGTGACATTCTCATGATTCTCCAGCAGATACTGAGAGAGAGCGAACTTATACGCCATAACGATATCATGGAGGTGAATATCAGCAATTGTCTCAGGAATGTAGAACGTATGACCGACCCCAGCTTGATCAGTCTTCGAATGGCGAATAACGACTCTGATCTCGCGAGAACTCTCATCGTAATCAATATCCGTAAACTGAAGAGAATGCAGTTCACCGATCCGCATCATTCCATACAATGCAATGATCATCGCAACCTTGAGCTGGGCATTCGACAGCCCCTTGAGAGGCAGCCGTAAGAAGCTAACCACATCATCTTCAGTGAAAACTGATGATTGCTTCGGCGATTCCCCCTTGCCCTCCTCCTTCGCCCACTTCCAAATGACATCCATGGATGTCTTGCTGAACTGGACCCCGTGTTTACCACTAGCGCCAGTAATACAAGACACCATGCTCTTAATGCTCGACGCCTTCAGGCCCCTGTTCCTTAGGGAAAGCACATACTTCTGCAGCGAAATGCCGTTGCATTCGAGGTGATTCTCAATGCAGAACTGTTGGTACTTCCTGAACTGCCTCTCGTAACGAGCAGCACTCTTCTTAGGCATAGTGTCCAAAATCTGTTCTTCGGGCTCCATGGCGAAAGAAATTATGAGGTTTCTCACTGATGATGCTTCCCGCCAAACTCTATTCTGTCGTTTTTTTGTGACATGTGTGTTGCACAAACAGCAAATACAGGGATAAAATCGATTATATGCCACAGCGAATCGTATTTATTGTACAAAGGTTATCGCCGGAATCCGGACAAAGGCTGCGCCTTTATCCGAATTCCCGCGACAACCTTTATACAACAAATACCCCCGATTACTATACCATATAATCTATAAATACGATGCATTTGGAAGTGGAAGTGTTCATTACGAGAGTTCGAGTCGTCAATACAGTATGTGAGATGTTGTATAATGCTATTGATGGTTAGACGAAAGAATGAGTGTAATTTCCTGTATGAGTGTGAGAGTGTGTTAGAGAGTGGTTATGAGAAGTGTGGTTGTTGTGATATGAATGAGGAATAGTTTGTTGATGGTGAAGAATCGTGTGAATCGGAACAAACAATTCTTGTCATCGAGTGGTGAAGTGGTGTGATGGATTGGATGTGATGTGTAGTTGTTGGGAATCGATGGATTGTTGGGGAAGGAGGATGACTCGTTGGTGAACCTGTTGGGCGTGTTGTGTCGTAACCCATCGAATGGGAATGAGTTCGTGTTGGAGGATGGTGAAGGTCGTGTGGTGTTGGATCTGAGTGAGAGTGTAGGTGTGGGTGTGTGAATGAATGATAGGAGTTCCAGAGTGGTTATTTCTGTGAGGGAATGATTGTGTTGTTGGTGGGTGTGATGCGAGGGAGTGTGTTCCATGTGATGGTGTGTGGTGATGTTTGGTGATGATGAATAGAGTGTGAGTCATCCTCCGAGTGAGAAGCGTGAAGTGAGTATGAAGATGCTTCGAGAGGTGGAGTACTTGGGTGTGATGCGAGGAAGTGAGGTGAGTGTGTATGGTGTGATTGAGTGTAAGAAGGAATCATTGTTGTTGCGCGAGGAGGCAGTGAACGAGATGATGGTGGTGATGTTGAGTGAGGTGTATTTGGACGACGAGAGAGTGTTAGCTCGTCTATCGAAGGTGTTTGAGGCGTACTCGAAGTTGAGTCCAGCGCCGTGTTTCGTGTTGATGGGCGAGTTCATGTCTCCGTCGTACAGTGTGAGCATGGATGGTGTGCGCGATCTGTTCTCGCGTCTGGGCAGTGTGATTGGTTTGTATCCGCGTCTGGTGCGCGAGGGCAAGTTCATCGTGATTGCTGGTGAGCGTGATGTGGGTTGGAATGGAGTGTATCCTCGAAGTGGTGTAAGAGTGTGTGGTTGTGTGAATGAGAGATTCCGCGCGCATTGAGTGGTGGATTGCGAAGCGTGTTCAAGGGGTACGAGGATCACTTGGTGTTTGGGAGCAACCCGTGTCGGTGTGTGTGTGTTGGTGGCGTGAGGCGTAGGATCCGTGTGCTGAGTCAGGAGGTGTGTGTGTTCCGCGACGCGTTGGTGGATCGTTTGGCGAAGAATACGATAAACAGCGTGTCGACAGAGGACCCATATGCATGTGTAAGTGTGTTGAGTGTGTGTGAGTGTAGATGGTGAAGACGGTGGTGCGCCAAGGTAATTTGTTGCCGGTGAGTCGACAAGTGGCTCCTCGAAGTGCAGCGTTGGAGGGTTATCTTCGTCTGTTTCCTCTGCCGGACGTGGTGATGGTTGTGAGTGTGTGTTGAGTGTAGTTGGTGGTGAGCAGTGGTGGGAGAGAGGTGGTGTTGGAGTACAGTGGGTGTGAAGTGGTGAATCCTGGGAGTTTTGCAGAGGGACGATTTGTGGTGTATCGTCCGTGTCGTCGTGAAATGGAGTTCAGTGAGTGTCCTTTGTAGTTGCGGGTGTTTGTTTCTCTGTCTTCCATTTTGCACATTCCCCTTCCCTTCCCTTCTCAACTCTATGCATTTTATCACTACACTCGTTGATAGGGTATTCACATTGTCTCATGCTCATTGTGTAGATATTGAGGGTTTATCATGTTGTGATGCAGACACTCCTTATCAATGCTCCCTCCGTGATCCAGTTTCTCTTCCGCAGTATGATTGGCGTGTCGGTATTCATATCCATTGTCAGTACGGTTCTTTCTTCGTTGGTGAGCTATAGCGGATATCTTCTTTATCGTAATCACTCCAAGCACGAACCTGATTGCCGCGCTGCAGATGTGCATTGCCATGCGCTTCTTGTTTATGGTTTTGTCAAGCCTTTGCAATCCGGGCTATTTGAAACGGAATATGGAGAGCGAAGAATGCCAGAATTTGCTGAGCGAGGAACAGCGACACAAGCAATTGTCTGGAGCGGTATGCTCGGAGTGTTGTAGCCGCAGACCGCTGAGAACGCATCACTGTGCGCAGTGCTACCGTTGCATTATTCGCTACGATCATCACTCGTATCTCCTGAACAACTGCATTGGCTATGACAACCAGGTCTACTATTTCTTCTTTTTACTCTTCTGGATTCTTCAAAACTATATCACGTGCTTCAGCGTTGTTCGCTACTTTCACTTCCCTTCTCTTAACATGTACGATCCTGCCTTCTTTTTATACGTGTACTGCATTTTATGTGTTGTAATGATTCTTATGGTGGTTCATCTCGTAGTCTGTGGATACGGTGCTCTCGATCGTCTTCTGTAAGCGTTTTATGGATAACATCCTGTCGAATTTGACACAGTACGAGGGCGATCACTACAACCGTATTAACTATCTGAAGTACATGATGATTCTTGGAATGATGGGTAGAGACGAGAACTTCAAGTTTTACAACCCCTTTTATCGTTCTGTGTTCTCGAGCCTGCTGGAGTTCTTCCACGTATCCGGAGTGCATTGGTTTGGCTTCAATTCACGCCTGACGTTCTAGGGGAAGATGTGATGTGTTCTCTGTGGTGGACCTCTCTCCAGATGGCAAGGAGACGGCATTGAAGCCATCGTCGAATCTGGTCGTGGATACACTCCGTATCGTGACGGGTATTCCGCAGTCTCGAATGACGGATATTCTGGAAGACAAGAGCCCGATAGTGGATGGGAGTGATGATGTTGAAGCGCTGCTATAGTTGAATCCTGCTTTGTACCCTAGTGTCTTTCCTGTTTGTTGGTTTTGTCCCCCGTTTTTCCGCCGATTCGTTCACGTGCTTCTCCTTTCTCTTCTCCCATATGTTATCTCTCAATAGTCTTCTCTGTAATCGTTCTGTAGTGGTATAGGAACATCCGCACTGCCATTTCCCCTTTTCTCATTTCCACGTCCAGTCCACTCTACCTTCATAGTTATATTGTTTCATACACGTATCTCATTCTTCAATGTGTTCATCATCTCCTTCTGTCGTTTCCTTTTCCCCCAATCTCCTCTCTTCCACAACTACACCCCATTTCTTTATGTATCAGTGCGATATCTCTCTTTCTTTGGGTTGTCAACGATTTGGTAATGGAAACGTTGATGAACAAGCAATTACTGAACTATTGGACGGTTAGTTTCCAGTGGGATTATCATAGTTTCTCATTATTTCTTTGTTAACCTATGTCTGATACTGTTCCTGGTAGGATCTTCGTGCCGTTTGTGCGCTAATCTTGTAGTTGAAGAAGCCGCTTGGATTCAAGTGCAAAAGAAGACGTTCACCAAGTGGGTGAATCAGCAGCTGGCCCCCGTGGGAGTGCACATCGATGATATCTATATGGATTTCAGAAATGGAATCAATCTTGTCACTTTGCTTCAGGTGCTTTTCAAGGAGCCCATTGTTGCGTGAGCAATTCGCCCTATCCGCTAATCGTTTTAGGCGCGTGAACAAGAACCCCAAATTCGCCTTCCAGGCCAGCGAGAACCTGAAGCCTTGCTTCGATTACCTGCTCTACAAGAAGAAGGCGAAGATGGTGAATCTTGGTCCCATGGATATTTTCAACGGAGTCCACAAGCTGACTCTGGCTCTGGTCTTCCAGATCATTCTGATCGTCCAGGTCGAGAACATCGAGGTGGACGGTCTGAAGGGCCAGCACGGTCTTCTCCTCTGGGTGAATCGTCAGATTGAACCGTTCGTTTTCTTGTGAGTCGTCACCCACAGCTTTGGTCAGCACGTCTCCGACTTCAAGGAGAGCTGGAGAGACGGCAAGGCGTTCGCCGCTCTGGCTGCGGCCCTGTGCCAGGACTACAAGTGGAACGACACGCTGGGCATGGGCCAGGACGACCTGCATGCCTCTTCCTACGACGCGATGGAGAAGGAGCTGCACGTGCCGAAGCTGCTGGACCCCGAGGACTTCCACAACGACGAGATCGATGACAACTCGGTGCTGACGTACGTGTCGACGATCTTCAACACGGTGGCGAGCGACGACGAGTCGAAGCGCCACGTGCAGGCGATCGACAAGGTGGCGCGGCTGGCGATGAAGACGGGCTCGCTGATCCTGAAGTACGAGAAGGAGGCGAAGGCGTACAGCAAGCACATGGACGAGAAGATGGAGTACTTCAAGAAGACGGAGGCGATGAAGTGAGAGAAGGGAGAGGGCGTGAGGCGTAGCTCGAAGGAGTGCCGCAAGCTGATCAAGGAGCTGGACGAGTACAAGAAGGGCGAGAAGATGGAGATCAAGGCGAAGAAGACGGACCTGGAGAGCATGCTGATGGACATCCACGAGAGCGAGCGCAGCGAGAACCGCCCGCTGTACATCCCGCCCGAGGGCCTGGGCCCCAACGAGCTGTCGCAGAAGTACCGCGACCTGGAGGAGGCGGAGGACGAGTACGAGAACCGCCTGCTGAAGAAGTTCAAGTACTTCCTGATGATCGAGACTCTGATGAACCAACTGGACCGCAAGTGCCAGCGCCTGAACGACCGCCTGAAGAACAATATGGAGAAGGCGGACGAGAACGACCTGGGCAACTCGGTGGCGGAGGCGATGCAGAAGCTGAACGAGTGAGAGAAGGGAGACAGGGTGAGGCGTAGGCTGGAGGACCTGGAGGACGAGGATGAGGACACGGCGAAGGAGATGCGAGAGCTGCACGAGCTGCTGGAGCAGTTCCCGAAGGACTGCAGCGAGTACACGGAGGCGATGGACATGGTGGAGGAGGTGGAGCGTACGAAGGAGGAGTGGGACGACAAGAAGAAGGAGTACCGCGAGAAGCTGGAGAAGAACCTGGAGAAGCAGCAGGAGCTGGAGCGCCTGGAGAAGGACATGGTGAAGGAGGCGGACAAGATCGACGAGCACCTGGACCACGTGGAGCTGCTGCTGGGCAAGACGAACGGCGACGACCCGTTCGGCACGGCGGAGGCGGATGCGAGCACGACGGAGGCGCGCGAGGAGCTGGAGAGGGTGAAGTCGCGCGTGAAGCAGCTGAAGGAGAAGCAGGCGCAGCTGCTGGCGGATAACAAGGACGAGGAGGTGAAGCGCCACCCGGTGAAGCCGATCCAGGACCGCATCGACAACCTGGAGCGCCAGCTGAAGGGCCGCGAGGACGAGTTGGACGCGATCAATCGCCACACGGCGGAGTGCAACGAGGCGCTGAAGGCGTACGACGACCTGGCGAACGACGTGCAGCAGTACGTGGAGGACAACACGAACGACCTGCGCGCGAAGAAGGAGCTGCCGCCGAAGGACCAGCTGGCGGAGATCGAGAAGAAGAAGCGCGAGTACAACCGCCCGCCGGAGTGCTACCGCGTGATGAAGGAGAAGGAGGAGGAGTGCCGCAAGATCGGGACGGACACGGACTCGTTCGGCCCGATCAACTCGATCTGGGCGGAGTACGGCAAGTACCTGGACCGCAAGGAGGCGAAGCTGAAGGACGACGAGGAGCGCAAGAAGAACGAGTCGCTGTCGCCCGAGGAGGAGGCGCTACTGGAGAAGGTGTACAATGCGCTGAACCAGGACGGGCAGGGCCTGACGGTGGACCAGCTGCGCGAGGCGCTGCAGGCGATGGGCATCAACATGTCGCTGAACGACATCATGGCGAAGCTGCAGGCGATGGGCTACGAGGTGACGCCCGGTCTGCGCCTGGGCCTGCCGGACTTCAAGAAGTTCCTGCTGGAGCTGAAGGCGACGAAGAACAACAAGGAGGACATCCAGAACTCGTGGAAGTACCTGGCGAAGGGCAGCGACAAGATCAGAGATCAGGACGTGGACAAGTACTTCAAGGAGTGCAAGAGCTATCCTTACCTGAAGGAGAGTATGCCTGCGGACGAGAACGGTATGTGTGATTACAAGGATTGGACGGAGGCTGCTTTCAAGCACTAAGTCAGTTGATGTAGTATCTGTTTCATATTGTTATGCTTCGCGTGGTTTGTTCCATATTCCATGACTTCTTCCAGAATGTGACACTTTCCTTGAAGAGGATGGACCACTGAACATCCCCATTTTGAGAACCCATTTCTCAGAAACACTTTATTGTGAACGTTGTAGTTGGATTTCCGCTGCTACTCAGACGTAGATGAGATTTGCTGCTATTCTTTTCATCTTCGCTCTCGCCTTCTCCGAGATTACGGAGAACGACGGAGTGCTCGTCCTGAACGACGACAACTTTGATGAGGCGATCAGCCAGCACGAGAGCCTTCTCGTGAAGTTCTTTGCTCCCGTAAAAGGATCCTGGTTGTCAATCATGTCTAGTGGTGCGGTCACTGCAAGAAGCTCGCTCCCGAGTACACTGCTGCCGCCAAGGAACTGAGAACCCTGAACCCTCCTCTGTATCTCGCTGAAGTGGATGCCACTGCCAATCCCAAGCTGAGCCAGAGATTCGCTATCCGTGGTTACCCCACTCTGAAGTTCTTCAAGAACGGCAACGCCGTGGACTACGACTCTGGCCGTTCTAAGAATGACATCGTGAACTACATGAAGAAGAAGTCGGGTCCCGTTGCCGTGACCTACACCACCAAGGACGATCTGGAGACCGCCATCGACGCCGTGGAGGTGGCCATCGTGGGCTACTTCAAGGACACCGAGTGCGAGCAGTACAAGCAGTGGTACAACGTGATGGCTGCTCTGGACGACGTGACCGCCATCTACATTACCGACGAGGCCATCGCCAAGGAGATGAAGGTGGAGATGCCCGCCATCGTGATGTACAAGACCCTGGGCTACTCGATCGCCTTCACGGGTGAGATGAAGGACCTGAACAAGTGGGTGATCCTGAATCAGCTGCCTCTGATCGTGCCCTTCTCCCAGCAGTACTCCCGCAAGCTGTTCTCGCCCGAGCACGGCATCAAGTACCAGCTGATGTTCTTCGCCCCCGAGAAGAACCCCGGCGAGCTGAAGCCCATCCTGGAGAAGGTGGCGGCCGCCTTCATGGGCAAGCTGTTCATCGTGCACATTCCGTCCGAGAACGCGCGTCTGCTGGACTACTTCGGCCTCACCTCCGACATGGTGCCCGCGCTGTCCATGGCCGATTTCTCCGACGACAACATGCTGAAGTACATGTTCGACCGCGAGTTCACCGAGGAGGCCATCACCGGCTTCCTGAACGACTTCTTCGAGGGAAAGCTCACGCCCTTCCTGAAGTCCGAGGACGTGCCCGAGGTCCAGACCGAGGTCGTCTACGTGGGCGAAGCGGGTAGTGGTGACGCGTAGAAGCTGGTCGGCAAGACCTTCGACGAGATTGTCTACAGCCCAAAGAAGAACGTGTTCGTTCTCTTCTACGCCCCCTGGTGCGGTCACTGCAAGGCCCTGCACCCCATCTACGAGGAGCTGGCCAAGGCCTACAAGGATGACAAGGAGGTGCTGATTGCCAAGATCGACGCCACCGCCAACGAGGTGGAGGGAATCAACATCCGCGGCTTCCCTACGCTGAAGTTCTTCAAGGCTGGCGGTGATGGCAAGAGCGAGGTCGATTACGAGGGCGACAGAACCCTTGAGGCGCTCAAGGAGTTCGTGGAGAAGAACCGTGTCGCTGTCGAGGCTTCGGGTGAGGAGGAACTGTAATTCTGTTATCCTGGTTGTGAATCTGTTTGTTGCCTTCGTTTTTAGTGGCTTCTGCACGCTGAGTGTTTTTGGTGTGGGAAGAAGCTTGGTCCTGAGCATCCCCTTCCAGGGTTTTCCAAAAGGGTCCACGGATCTGAAGGAGGCGCATAGAAGGGTGCACCCCGCGTGGATAGGAAGAACAAAACCAACGGACATGACCAGTATTGTTCCAGTGGATTTGGCGCAATCTGATTGGCTGCCATTCTCGACTCCTTTTCATTCATATTTTGATTCAAACGAGATGAGTGATAAATCCATGCCTATTAAGACGTCTACCGGAAGGAGACTTGTCATTTCCAACGTGTCCGATACGGCATCGTTTTCGGCAAGACGCCTGAGCTTTAATGCGAAAGAGCTCGATGTAAGCAAGTCGGGATGCTTCTCAGCAGTAGTTTATTCAAAATGAGCTGGCCAAGTGGCTGAGCGAGATGTATGGACAGGAAGTGGACCCTGATCTGTGTCATTCTCTTATCAGTGGTGTGGTAAGTGCAGTCCGAGACCGATCATTGATAGATCCTTCTGTCCATCTGCGAACAGTATCTTCCAAATCTGAAGAGCCTCAAGAAGTGGCATCGGAATGCTGGTTTGTTTTTGACAGTGCTGGTTACGAATAGCGCCGATGAGCTTCCAGGCGAGAGACAACATTGGAACCTTCGCCAACGTATGCGTGGAGCTGGGCATGCGCCGCTCCGATGTCTGCAACTATAGCAACTTCGAAAAGGGCGATCTGAAGCAGATTACGGCCACTCTGTGCGCCTTCGCCAAGCTGGGTATGCCGAAGGGTCTGCACAATGTGTCTGAGGACCTCCAGACCTACGTCGATAATGGTGGGAGTCATGCCGCTGTCTGACGTGTAGCGTACACCCCTCGTGCGGACGAGATGGAGGCTGTGAGCGAGGAGGATGAGATCAAGCTGACGGAGGAGGAGTTGGAGGCGATTCGCCAGAAGGAGGAGGAAGAGAGACGGAAGCGTGAAGAAGAGGAGAGACAGCGCGAGGAGGAGGAGCGACGGAAGAGAGAGGAGGAGGAGCGCAAGCGCCTGCACCTGGAGTTGCTGAACAAGGACGTGGAGGACACGGTGGCAGAGTTCAACCAAGTGTACGACCGCACCATCTCGATCCTGTGCACGGACCTGAACTCCATGAAGCTCGACATCGATTCGGACTCCTCGTCGGACTCGTCGGAGGAGATCCGCCCGAAGCCGTCCATCACGGCGGCGGACATCCACTCGGAGGTGGAGCAGGCGAAGGCGGAGGTGGAGAAGGCGCGCGAGCTGCTGGAGGCGCTGCGGAAGAAGAAGGAGGAGGTGGAGGCGAGCGAGGGCGATGGAGCGAAGGCGGAGGAGGCAATTGCGGCGTCGGAGAAGAAGCTGAAGGACTTGGAGGCGCTGCTGGCGAAGGAGGAAGAAGAGGAGAGATCGTTGCGCGAGCTGGAGGAGAGAATTAAGAAGGAGGAAGAAGAGAGACTGAGAAGAGAGGAAGAGGAGAGATTGAGAAAGGAAGAGGAGGAGAGACGGAGAAAGGAGGAAGAAGAAAGATTGAGACTGGAGGAAGAGGAGAGACTGAGAAAGGAAGAGGAGGAGAGATTGAGAAAGGAAGAAGAAGAGAGACTGAAGAAGGAGGAAGAAGAGAGACTTCGTAAGGAAGAAGAGGAGAGACTGAAGAAGGAAGAGGAGGAGAGATTGAGAAAGGAGGAGGAAGAAAGATTGAAGAGAGAGGAGGAAGAGAGACTGAAGAGAGAGGAGGAGGAGCGGAAACAGAAGGAAGAGGAGGAGAGGAAGAGGAAGGAGGAGGAAGAGAGAATCCAGAGGGAACTCGAACGCCAGCAGCAGGAGGAGGAAGAGCGCATTCGTCGCGAGGAGGAGGAGGCGGCGAAGAGATGCTGCGCCTGCCGTCACCGAAGAAGAGAGGAGGAGGAGTATGAAGAGGAGTACGAGGAAGAGACCCCTGCGGAGGTAACCCCTGTGGAAACGCCGAAGGAAGATGAAGCGGCCAGCGCTTAGTTTTTCTTGTAGCAGTAACTGTTGTATTATGGATGCGCTGTTTGTTACAGATTTGTGTTCTTCATTATCCCCTTTCTGCAGCAACTTCATTGGAGTGATGAGTTCTTCTGAAATGCAGTGTTTCACTGTGCTCTCAGAGCTGAAGCGTATGTTTTCTGCGCTTCAGCTGGCATGGCCCGAAACACTGACTTCGGTGGTAGGACAGGGTGTACATCCAGTGAGAAATAGATTGAGAAGGGTGATGAGAGAGAGTGGATCGAGCAACTGGACATTCTCTATACGGGCTTATCGAAGAGTAATGCCTGTAGGTTTTTGGAGCTTCAGTAATCTCTAGTGTCTTCAGCAGCAACCGTTGCTCGCATCTTCGAGATTTACACACATGTGATTCGTTTTCCCTCTATGCGATCGGGAGTGTTACGACTACTCCTCGATTCCGTTTTAAAGCTGCTTTCTGCGTACTCCACCTCTTCCGATTACACGACCCTCGCTCCGTCTCTTTGTGACTTTGTGGAGTGTCTCTTCGATGTGAACTGCTCGGAATACGACATTTTGGAGGAGGAATCCATTCTCCATCGCGTTCTTCTTCTCTTCCAGCGTTTCTTCCAGACGGACTGTTGGCTCTGTCTCTACGATACGGATATATGGAACATCATCTATTCAACGCACTGTTTGTACTCTCAGGTAGGATCGCAGCGCGCTGTTGAGGATAGGCTTCCCATTCCGAGGGTCTGCGCTATTTGGCGAACCAGACGATGCAGCAAATCGTTATTTCCATCATGGACTTCCTTTCCCAGCACACGCATGATTCCGCTCCTTCTTCGGTCTCCGAGGAGAAGCACGAGTTCTCCCCTTCCGTGGAGAGTCCGAAGCCGGCGGAGGAGGAGGACGCGCCGCTGGCCAGCCAGGACGAGGACGCGCAGAGTGTGAGCGTGCAACGCTATCTTCACACCGACACGCCCGTACCTGAAGAAGAGAAGGCTGAAGAGGCAGAGAAGGCGGAGGTGGTGACTGAGGAGGTGGAGAAGAAGGCGGAGGCAACTGAGCAAGTGACTGAGGAGGAGGAGAAGGCGGAAGAAGCAGACACGCCTGAGGCGGAGAAGGAGGAGGTGACGACGGAGGAGACGGAGAAGGACGCGCGTTTCCTTCTCACGCTCGCACCCGACGCGCCCGCCTTCGCCGACGCGGACGCCACACAAGTCGCTTTCGCTCGCGCCCTTCACGACTAGAACGCCCTTCTCTTCGTTCTCCACACCCTTCACCATCTCTCCGATTCCCTGCCGGTGAGCTCTCCTTCGCCGCCTCATCCGCAGATCAACAAGGACGGAATTCCCTCCCAAGAGGAATTGTGTTCCACTCACTTCACCGTGTCTCTCCTTCGTCTCATCATCACCCACTATCATGCCACGCTATCCCACTACCCCCAATTTTTCGAAATCATGAGCGGCTCGGTGCTGTGCAACCTGACGCTTCTCCTCTTCCACGAGCAAGTCAACGCACTCATCTTCAACGATATCATGGCGATTTTTGTCATCGTCGCGGAGCACTTGCAAGCACACTTCAAGAAGGAGCTGGAGCTGTTCTTCGAGAAGGTGGTATTCCACTTTTTGGGCAGTATTTCGGCCTATCGCTCCATCGATCGCTTCGTGATGGAACGCAGTCTGCTGGAAACGCTCTACGAGCTGCTCTCTCGCGACGGGGCGGTGGAGGAGTACTTCCGGAACTATGACTGCGACCCCTACTCTCTGAACGTCATGTCCATTCTCTTCTCCATCGTTGTTGTGGCCTCGCGGACTAACCAGTAGCTCTTCGAGAAGCTGCAGTTTTATTTCACCGTCTCCTACCCCCACCACCAGCAACTCCTCGCGCGCCTGGCCTCGCAGCACATTTCCCTCCAAGTGCGGCCGCTGCCGCTCAACAACACGCAGCTCCTCGTACAGCTGCTCTTCTTCCTTCTGGAGCAGGAGGTTGACACGAGCGAGAAGCTGCCGTCGTCGCATCTCATGCAGAAATCACACCAGTTCCTGAAGGCGGTTACCATGTTCAACAATGAGGAGAAAACCACGTTCCAATTCCTGTCGAATTGTGGTACATAGTATCGGCCCTGTCCTAATTGTAGGTCTCATGTCCCCCACGCCGACCCCCTTTGAAGTAGCCCGCTTCCTCCGCTCCTCAGCGCTGCTGGACAAGAAGCAGATCGGCGAGTACCTGGGCAAGAAGAAGGACTTCAACATCCAAGTGCTGCAGGAGTACGTGAAGTCCTTCGACTTCTCGCACACCGACATTCTCGGCGCACTGCGCATGTTCCTGGAGAGCTTCCGCCTGCCCGGCGAGTCCCAGCAGATCGATCGCATCGTGGAGGTGAGATGAGGAGAAGAGGATGAAGCGAAGGCGTTTGCGAAGTGTGTGTGCCAGTCGTGCCTGGGCAAGGAGGACCTGATCAACGCGGACGTGGTGTATTGCCTGTCGTTCGCGATTGTGATGCTGAACACGGACCTGCACAACAACAACCTGAAGGAGGAGACGAAGATGACGCTGAGTGACTTCGTGAAGTACAACACGCTGTACAACAAGGAGCAGACGCGGCCGCTGAAGAAGGAGTTGTTGGAGGGCATTTATCACAGCATCAAGCAAGAGCAGCTGATGGTGGTGGACGACGTGAGAAAGAGGAGAGGGAGTCAGGTGTAGCCGAAGAATGACAACATCGTGACGAAGGAGAAATGGAACGACATGGTGATGATGAACAAGTATTATCATCTCAGTGACACCTACCTTGTGTTGAATAGTCGTGATAGAAAACTGTTCGATTTCGGTCATCGCATGATGGATAGAGTGCGAAAGGAGCTGCTGACGGCGCTGTCGCCGACTCTCCTGCAGGCTGCCAAGTGCGTGCTGCAATCCGGAGTGGACTCCGAGTTGGCGGGAAATGTGCTTCACCACCTGGTGAGTCTGACGCACGTGTGCGCCCACTACCAGAACAACCTGATGATCGACAGCATCGTGCACCTGCTGGTCGAGCAGACCTCTCTCATCATCCACCCTCTCCTGTACACCACGCCCGTGCCCGACGCCTTCGACGCCTCCACCGCCTCCTTCCTCCTCCGGCTCGAGGCTGACAGCGAGGAGGACCTCCCCGCAGGGAACGAGAAGCGTCTCCTGTACCTGTACTACAGCCCTCTGCTCCACGTCCTCCAGTTCGGTCAAACCACTCGCGATGCGGCAGGATCGATTGCCGTGGCGGTGGAGTGCTACAAGACGGTGCTGAAGATCGTGCAGGAGTACGGGGCCTCGATTCAAAAGGGGTATAATGACGTGGTATGTCCCGATTGTGGGGCTGAAGCGTAGTTCTCCATGGTCTCCACACTCTATTTCATCGGATTGGTGGCTCCAGAAAACGTGCCGATTTTCGCCACTCCTGAAGAATAGGACATTCTCTCCCGCTTCATCCCGCGCACGAGCGCTGCCTGGTACCCCGCCGCTGACCTGGCGACGCACTTCCCGCCCTTCGAAGCGTCGTACCTCCTAAAGAACATGCCGGTGTCCTCTCTCCACAGCCGCTGTCACGTGAGTGTGGAGTGAGGGTGTGAGAAGTAGATTAAGCCCGTGCAGTGCCAGGAGCTGAAGAAACTGCTGCAGGAGAAGAAGGAGCTGCGGCGCGGTGACGGCTCGCCTCTGGCGCTGGAGGCGGTGAAGGAGGCCTATCAATTCATATCCTTGAGACCCACCGTCGCGTCCTTCACACGCCCGTGTGTCGCATGGTTGCCAAGCACAGTCTGTTGGACGTGATCAACGCCCCCGAGTTCGACGCCACCTCCGTGGAGCTGGTCGTGTTCTCGCTGCTGCGCCTGCTGCGCCAGCCCTTCTGTTCCTCTCTCTCCCCACACTCACACGCAGATTCCCCCGAGTGCACCGACTTACCCTTCGATGACGTGATCGCATCTCAGTGTGGTGAAGAATAGAGTCTGGAACAGACGTGCCAGTACCATCGCGTCATCCTTCTCGGCTTCCTCTTCAGCATCCTCCTCCACAGCGAGGAGCGGATGAAGCTTCTCCTGCCCCAGGTGGAGGTGTTCCTGCGGAACTACATTCCCGCGGTGGAAATACCCTCTTGTGAGGCGGACGCCCTTCTCTCGTACGTGGGAGCGCTGATCGAGAACGGCTTCAAGCTGGACGAGGAGGTGTGTTTTGCTGTTGTTTGTCACGTGCAGATTTTGGGCCTGTTTTCTCTCTTCACTGAACTCCCGAAAGAGCGGCTTCTTCCGGTCTATCCCCTTGTCTGCTGCGTGTTCTGTCATGTGGAGTGAAACTCCCTCGTCTTATCCGCAGATCATTCAAACCATTTCCGACCGTGTTTCCGGCGATCCGAAAGTCTGGAGCATTTTGGAAGAGATCATCAACTCGCTGATTCTGAACGCGGCGGAGGTGTCGGAGGACGCTTTGCGAACGATCGACACGCTGTTCAACAACAACAAGATCAACCAGTTCATTCCCATGAACTTCACCGCCACGTTGTGTCTAGTGATCAACTCACTCTACCTGGAGGAGGCCAAGGAGCCGAAGGAGGAGAAGGAGGAGAAGAAGGTGTTCGAGGCGTATCTGTCGATCGTCAACTATTGCTACGTGCTCTCCAACAACCTCTGGACCGACTACGAGAAGCGCATGGGAAGGAACGATTTCGGTGCGGGTGTGTTGCCGGAGTGATTCGCAGACTTCCCACGGGCGGATCTGCAGTCTCTCGCGCGCGTGGTGGCTCTGATCTGCAAGGCGAAGAGCGAGAAGACGGTGACGGAAGGACTCAAGTGCCTTCAGGTGAGCGCTGTGGCTGGCTCTGAAGGATAGACGCTGTTCACCGACCCGCGAACGCAACTACTTGCGGTCAATGACTGGGTCGAGCTCCTACAGCTCGTGCTGTTCCCCGCGGTGAAGGACGCGGTCAACAACCTTCTCGCCCTGCAGCAGGAGAAGGGCATGGTCCCGCGGGGATCGAAGCTTCTTGCCGACGCGGAGTTGGTGTCGGTGATGGAGGTTTGGGAGTGTTGGAGGAATGATGAGCAGACGTTGAAGTATGTGATTACATGCCGCCTCCAGGAGATCACGGGCGACTCGGGCTTTGCGGCGTTGTGGCTGAACGTAAGAGAAAGAGGAGTGAGTGATCCCATAGTTTTGCAACCTCGTGGACCTGATTCATGGCGTCGCCCAGCCGAACGGGGACCTGTACGAGTTCGACGTGCTGATGGTGCCGAGTCTGGTGAGGACGCTGAACGCTCTCGACTGCTTCTCGGTAGGAAGCCGAGTGATGATGCGAATTAGATCATGTTCAAGGGAGAGAGTCTGAAGGCCGCGACGTTGCGAGCGCTGCAGAACTGCTCGAAGGACATGGATTTACCACGGTGCTTCCTTTCGGGTGATGATGAGATGGCATTTCAGGAGGGTCCGAGTCTGAACGTCAACATCGATAGCGAGGACCAGTACTACAACAACAAGAAGATCATTGACCGCATGGGAGCCGGAAAGGACGAGATGCCTCCAGCGGCTAGTGAAAAGGGAGGCAGTGGTGGCGCGTTGCCGTTCTTGTCGAGCAGCTCCCAGGCGGAAAGAATCAGCCGATTTGGTGAAATGTCGCCGCATGCCGACACGCTCGAGATTGAAGACCTGGAGGATATTGAATCGATCGAAAGTGAAAAGAGTGACTAGTGAAGTGTTTGTTTGAGGCAGTGGGCACTTCCGCGGTTCTGGCTCAGTGAAAACTGAGAAGCGAATTAGAATTATCTATCACGATGAGCGAGTATATTGGCATCGATCTGGGCACAGTGTTCACCAGGGTGGCGAGTACCTACAGCAGTTCGCGACATGAGCAGGGACAAGTAACTGTGTTGGATTGCGATGTAATCAAACGCCAAATAAGGTAGTGGTGAGTCGTCTCTATCATTCCTAGGACAGCCATTTCAGTCAGGAAGAATTCGGTTCTCGTGGGAAATCAAATTACCGTACTCTAGCCTATGCCATTTTAGAGTTAGTCCAACTGTGATATCGAGAACACCGCCTATTTCCTGAAAGACTTGATTGGAAAGACTCATGTGGATAAGGAGTGGAAGAGTAAGTTTGGCATGCAATACGCGATCCGTGAGCAAAGAAAGGGAGATGATCAGGGATTGAAGGTGGGTTTCTGGTTCGACAACACCCACAGGGAGTTCCTGTCCGTTGAATACGCCCTGAAGATCATCATCGAATATTGTAGAGAGGCACTGAACAAGATGTCCAACTCAGTCAAGGTGAAGCACATGGCCATTAGTGTAGGAATGACTGTGTCTGTCGATCGTAGGTCCCGTCCTATTGTGGTGATGCGGAACTGAATAGTTATCGGGCGCTTATGAACATGATCGACGTCGATACAATTGAACTGGTGCGGGACCACGTCGCTATTGCCTACTACTATGGCTGCTACCATATGTTCCATCAGGGGGATAAGCAGCAAGACATCTGCTTTGTGAACATCAGCTACGATTATGCATTCTCCATGATTTGCTCTTATCAGGGTGTACGCATCCGTCTTCTGCGTAATCGTGTAGGGATGGTGCTCCATCAAGAATCTCACCATTTCCCGCTATGTGTGTGGAAGACTTGTTCACGAGAAGTTCGAGCAGTTGTTTTTCCGCAAGCTCGAGAGCTATCCATGCAATCTCAATCGCGAGAGCTTCTTGAGCAAGCCGCGCAGCATCTTATCGCTGATGTCCGTAATTGAGAAATCAAAGCTGGATGCGTGTCTGCATGGACTGGACTCGTGTTATGTGGACATGTCGAAGATCGGCGATCTGGGCATGGATCAGTTGGAAATCCCGCAGAAGGAGTTTTTTGACTGTTTGAGGGAAGATCGACTAATGACGGAGTTGAAGAAGATGATCCTGAAATCGAAGATGGATAGTGGTGTGGGGAGATTGGATGCTGTGTGCGTGTGTGGAAGTACGGTGCGTGTGGAGCCAATTCGCGAAGTGATTGACGAGGCTGCAAGAGAGATGGGAACGAAGGCAATGTGGGTGAAAACGAAACGAGTCATGTGTAGAGATGTGTTAAGCGTGGACGAAGCCGTGTGCCAGGGCCTCGTGTACGAGATGCAATCATGCTACGATATGGTGGGGAATAACAGGTATGGTATGAATGGTGGTAAAACGGCCTTTGTGATGGGCGAGGGTGAGATCGATTTGAATGTGCCTCATAGACTGAGTGAGGGAATGAGAGGAAATTGAGAGGTAGAGAATGAAAAGGATAAAAAGCCTAATGAGATATATGATGCTATTCTGGCTGAAAAGCAAGGGATTCTGGATGCGCGCATGAACACCATTAGGGAGTACAATGAGGAATTGGATAAGGTCCATGACTTTATGAATGAGTGAGAATAGTGTGAAGCCCTCAGAAGTAGGATGGATGAAGATCATCGCAAGGAAGTGCAGCTGGAGTACAATCGCTATTCCGCTATCACGGGAATGGACAGCTCGAAGCATTTCTATCCCAAAGAGCACTACGACCTTTATTTGGCTTCTCTGGAACAGTTCCATGTGAATCTCAAGAAATGGAAGAAGAGAAACTATTGCGGTGTTGTGAGCTTCGTCGCGATTAAGAATACTGTGAATGTACCTGCCGCGAAGTAACGCGTGTTTGTTTAACAAAGAACCCAATGATCCGAGTATCTTCAATTCCTAATCCACTTATTCCTCCTCCGCAGCCTCCGTGTGGTTCTTGCTGTTTCTTCTAGCCACACGACCCTACGCCTCAT
>OIWT01001456.1_pt1 | contig 28363 bp, 46 predicted proteins | sample 1587701 | NCBI WGS metagenome assembly OIWT01 (sample SAMEA3888904, study PRJEB22519) | human gut metagenome | biome: human gut; feature: human-associated habitat; material: faeces | place: Denmark | collected 2009 | reverse complement strand
AGCTGAAGAAGGAGGAGAAGATCGCCCGCTCCACCAAGAAGCAGTCCCACATGGAGTAAGCGATCGGTCGAAACCACAGATTTGCCTTGTTTGTGAAAGAAACACACCACTTCTCTTCCACGGTGATCCTCTGCTTCAGCGCGAATTGATGGTGGGGCTTCACAGCGCAATGGCTGCGCACGAATCCAGGCTCCACGCAGACGTACTTCTTGTAGTCCTCGTCCTCCATGTCGGCGATGCCGTGGCACTTGTCGATCCACGCGTTCCACACGACGCAGTCCGGCGAAATCGATTCTCCATCCTCCAGCGCCTCGATCTCCAGACGCACGGTGCGATCCTCCATGCAAATCTCCACCTACGATTCAATCGAGAGCACAGAGGGAACGGGATTCTCCGCATTGCAGAACTTCACGTCTGTTTCGCTGTTGAACGCAATCTCCTCTCCCTCCTCCACGAATTCTATGCATCACACGAATGCGCCACCTCCACCTCTTCTCTTTCCCGTTGTCACCGATTCCACTCCCGTAACGCCCTTCAGACCGCGCACAGTAGTCGTTGCGATCGAGGGAACGGCGTAGTAGGTGTGAAGGAGACACTGACAATCGAAGGTGTCCTTCCCGATGTTGTTGATTCTATGCAGTGAGAAGAGCAACTTGTGTAGACATGAGCTGGGTAGAAAGGGAGCTCATCCCCAAACGAATGACATAGTTCAGGGCAAACTCGTGGCCCCACGCCTTCTTTGTGGCGTCATCCGTCGACAGTCCCATGATGCAAACCACCTCCTCTCCATCGACGTACTCGGACTCCTTCGTCCAGTTTGATGTTCTAGCAAATCCGTGCTTCATCAATGGTCCTTCTAGGCATGAACGAAATGAAAGATCCTCTACCACTGTTGAATTGGGGGAAGACGACGGGGATGCCGCCGCGGATAGCGCGCTTTCTCTCTCTATCCGCCAGCTTCGACAGGTAGAGCATTTGCTTCCCGGAAGGAAGAGTCCAGCGAACAACCGTGGCGCCGTAGCAATCCACTTCAACTGCAGCTCCCGACGGGTGCGATAGTGTGAAGGTAGTCATTTGCGACAAGGATTTACGAGCAGGAAAAGAGCATGTGGAACAAAGAGTGCGGAATAAAAGAACGGGACTAATCTGTGTTCTTCAAGATGGCTCTTCGAATTGAAGAGGGTGTTCTAGGGATGAGCCAATGCAAAGAACGCGACGTGTTCAGGGGAAATGTGCGACTTCCATAACGCAGATAAGACAAGCACTCTTTCCCGATGGCACTCGAATTCACCAATTCGGACACAGCCTTCCCAATCTACCCTTAAGCCCGCGACTCACCATCACCTTAATCATACCGTTCTTAAAGATACCCTGGTTCCAGAGACAATCCAGAATCAGCAACATAGACGTCAGTGTGTAGCAGTAGAAGGATCTCACACTGTCAGAAAGAATACCAAATTTCGATGCCAGTGCATATACAATCGAATTACAAAGGGTCGCCAGGATTTTCGTTATCTCCTCCTTCTACAATGATCACAGGCGCCCCGTTCTCACCCTTTCCTTGTTGAGCGAATTCACCAGTTTCTTCTGCATGGGGTTGTTCTCGGCCAGGAAGAAGGTGAGGTCTCCGCTGTCGCTCTCCTTCAGACTAGGCGTGAGGGAAGGCCAGGGGAGCAACGGCAAGGTGTAAACCGATTGGACCTTTGGGATGCAACGGCGGTAAAAGTACAGTGTGTTGTGAATCTGGGGCGTGGAGAGCTACGGTTGGGGGAGGGAGGGAGCTCTACCTTTACGGAATCAAAAACGATGCAGAAATAGAAGCACCACAGCAGAGACTGGATGTGTGCCTTGTCCTCTTCCCAATCCTCGTTATCCATCAGCATCTGAAGAATGTCCGTGACCCCTTTGCCTAATCGTGACGGGCGGCCCGTATCCAAACAAATTTGCGCCGATACTGGCTGGATTTGGGAGATGATCTGTACGCTAGGCTCCAGCGACTTGACAGCCAGCAGTTGTTTCTCCACATCCTGCGTGTTGGACAATGACTAGGCGTAAATGTGCAGGATGGATCCCCACAGCTTTCGCATCTGCGCTGATGGGGGAAATGTTCCTCAACTTGTCAATTAGTTGTGTTGACTCCTTTTGAAGCGAAGCATACTCTTGGGCAACATCCCCAACGATGGCGTCATCTACCCCTCATCCAGTCCTCTCGGGCACTCACCACCAACAGGAAGCTCAATATGGTGTTGTTCAGTCTCACCACACGTGCAGAAACCCATTTCCGATAATAGCACTTATTGAAGATGGCGGGCGGTGCTAAGGTTTAATGATTATCTGTATAACACCCAAGGGACGAACAAAATGATTATGAATTTCGCATGTGCAAAGCGCCTTTGTTCCGCTTTCCACCACATTGAGTTCTTTTCCAATCGGAATGTCAGAAAAGCAGGCTGCCATCAATGCCCAGAAGAAGGGAGAGACTTTGGACGATAATTCCAAGGGAGAAGATGTCCGCATGTCCAATATCGTCGCTGCGAAGGGTGGCCCGTGCATTTTGGTTGGTTACTGAGTAGCTGTCGCTGACGCCATCCGGACCAGTCTGGGCCCTCGTGGTATGGATAAAATGATCCAGGCGGAGAAGGGAGAAGTGCTTATTACAAATGACGGTGCCACAATTCTAGGTCAAATCCAGGTATATTTTACTTGAGTTTTTCACGCCGTAGGTGATTCACCCTGCCGCTCGCATGCTGGTGGAACTGTCCAAGGCGCAGGATATCGAGGCGGGAGACGGCACTACCAGTGTCGTTGTTTTGGCTGGAGCCCTGCTGGATGCGTGCACGAAGCTGCTCGACAAGGGCATCCACCCCACAATCATCGCCGACACATTCCTCCGCTGCGCGGCCAAGGCGCAGGAGATCCTGGGCAAGATCGCCATTCCGGTGAGCCTGGACGACCGCGACAGCCTCATCCGCGCCGCCTCCACCTCCTTGTCCTCCAAGGTGGTTTCCAACAACTCGCAGGTCCTGTCGCCCATCGCGGTCGATGCGGTGCTGCGCGTGGCGGACCTGGAGAAGCAGCAGGTGGACCTGCGCGACATCCACATCGTGAAGCAGATCGGCGGCACGATCGACGACAGCGAATTGGTGGATGGTCTGGTGTTCACGAAGCCGAGCGACACGAGCATGCTGGGCGTGAACTGCGTGAAGAACGCGAAGATCGGACTGGTTCAGTTCCACCTGAGCGCGCCGAAGACGGACATCGACAACAAGGTGATCATCAACGACTACCAGCAGATGGACAGACTGCTGCGGGAGGAGCGGAAGTATATATTGGAGGTAGGTGCGTGATGATGATCGCGATGATGATGAACGGTTCTCACCTCTCCAGATGTGCAAGAAGATCAAGAAGACGGGCTGCAACGTGATTCTGGTGCAGAAGTCGATTCTGCGCGACGCCGTCAACGAGCTTTCTCTTCACTTCCTCAGCAAGCTCAAAATCATGGTGATTTCCGACATCGAACGCGACGACGTCGAGTTCATCTCGCGTGTATGTCGTCGCGCACAGCATCACCCATAGACCCTGGGGTGTCGTCCCATTGCCCACATCGACAGTTTCACGGAGGACAAGCTGGGTCACGCGGATTGTGTGGAGGAGGTGGAGTTGGAGGGAAAACGCATCACGAAGATCACGGGCGTGGCGAACCCCGGAAAGACCGTCACGGTGCTTCTGCGCGGATCGAACAATCTGGTGCGCACGAGTTTGTGCGGTGATGAATAGGTGTTGGACGAGTCGGACCGCTCTCTGCACGACGCACTGTGCGTGGTTCGCTGTCTGGTCAAAAAGCCCTCGCTTTTGGTCGGAGGTGGTGCGCCCGAATCGGAGGTGTTTTCGCAGTTCCAGGAGTGGATCCAGAGTCTGTCCGGTTCGGACCGTTACATTGCCCGCGCGTACGCGGAGGCATTGGAGATCATCCCGTACACACTTGCGGAAAATGCGGGACTGCACCCCATTCGCATCGTGACGGAGCTGAGACAGCGTCACCAGAGAGGCGAGACCTTCGCGGGCATCGATGTGAAGAAGGGCTGCATCTCGGACATGAAGGATCTGGGCATCATCCAGCCGCTGTTGGTGAGCAGCAGTGCGATCAACCAGGCGACGGAGTACGTGCACATGATGCTGAAGATCGACGATATGGTGGCAACGATGAAGTGAGGTTGCTGTGTTTGTTTGGAGACGTGTGTTTTCTCTTGCTTTTGTGGTTATGTGTGTTTTCTCCTGCTGTTGTGGTTTATGTGCGCTTCCCCCAATATTTGTGGTTCACGTGTGAAGAAATCCGTGGGATATCCCCTCACGCATTATGTCGTTCGTTACTGCAGCCATGCCGAGAAAATGGAATGGGATTCTCCTCCTCGTCATGATCATGGCGTTTTTCTTCGTTCTCATTTCCATCGTGCCTTTTGCGCGAGCTATTACGTCTAATACGTAGGACATCAGCCGTAAGTGTGCTTGGATTGACAACCAGCGGTCCTATCAGCCAATCGATGGAATGATGTCTTCGTAGGTGAAAGCATGCTTCTAAACGGTAGCCGTGTGAGTAAGTACAAGTTGTGCATTGCAACCACGATGGGATCCCCGAGCGTGCGTTTTCTTTATCTTGCTCACGTATAGTCTGATGTCAAGCGCCAAATCAATTACAACACCATTCTCTCTTTGAAGAGCCTGGGAGAGGACGTGTTTCCCGTTGTCATCACAACAGACAGGGATTATATCCATTTCTGTGACATGCATGGCATTTACTCCACGCAGGCGATAGAGTGGTTTCACTTATTTCCCCTGATCCGCAGGACGAACCCATACGGCTTTCCCTTCTTTTCCTCCATTCTCAACACGCTGTTCACGCTCCGCGATGGGTTCTCTGCAGTGGAATGCAGTTTTTACGGCTACGTGAATGCCGACATCCTTCTGGACAGCCGAATGGGAGAAGTTTTGTCGCTGGTGAAACAGTCCCAGTTGGAGGGAAAACTGAACGCTTCCCTCCTTCTCGTGGGACGCAGGACGAACGTGAATGTCGCGGAATCCGCGTTCTTCAAGTGGATTTCTGCCGAGGAGTCCTTCAGCCAACTCCGTGAACTCTATTTCCAAAACGAGCAGTTCATGGGCCTGGCGATGGATTACTTCCTGTTCACAAGGAACACGTTTTCGAGGGATTTTTTGACATCGGTGGTGGTGGGTCGAGACATGATCGACTCGTACATCTATCACTACTGCTACTCCCATGCGAATGTGAGCGTCGTCGATCTGAGCGAGGGACGTGGTGACTCTGTCTGCGTCTGACCAGTAGTCTTCGCAATCCACCAGACGGGGAAAGAGGGAAACTGGGGAAACAAGTGGTCGGTTCGGTCGCAAGAGGACGACAAGTGGAACAAGAGAGTTCTCGCCGCTCCCTTCAAGAGCACCGTTTTGTACAAGACCACCTTTCTGAGTCCCTTCCGTGTGTGTAGGCGTGTTGGCGTGAGGAGTGATCCGAAGTGCGCAAGACGGACGGCGCGTTGGAGTTGGTGAAGAACTCGGCAATGGATGACGAGTACAACGAGGAGGCGACATCCTTCCTGGAGACTTATTTGAAGGGAAAGAGTAGAGATGAGATGGGTTGTGGAGGGTAGAGTGCGTGTTGTACGAAAACGGGCGGATTTCGGGAAAACTGATGCGGTTCTGTCGGAGTTCCGTCGTGCAGTTCCACGACACGAACATGATGTGAGAAGAACGAGGGAGATTGAGAATAGTGCACACCGAACGGTGAAGTGGCTTCCCAAAACAGTCCAGAATTTGGACAAGATGGAGTAGGAGAATAAGCAGGAAGTGATCGTTAGGAGAGAAGGAGAACGAAAGAGTTCTACCTGTCTCTGCCTCAAAAACTACCTTCTCCGGCCATTCCGGAAAGAGGCGGGATTTCGGCCACTCTCGCAGGAAGTGATCGTGTTGAACGGCCCGTGCCGCGTCCCCTTCCTGTTGGTGATATCCTTGCCTCCTTCTATTGTGTCCTTCACCGCACGCCAGTTCGCTGCTGTCTGACGGTGTTGTGGTGATCGTGCAGGGCGCGGAGCTGGAGAAGTACCAGCTGGTGGAGTCGGAGGCTGTGCTGCAGTTCTACAGTGTGGTGGACAGGTGAGGGCGGCGTGGGCGTGTGACGGGAAGGTTCCCGATGGAGAGGGACGCGCGCACGGGAGGGTTGTTGGTGCTGCGGCGGAACGGGCGGCAGATGAAGAAGGACGACGAGTTTTACTCTTACGCACAGCTCTTTTTCTCCTTTGTTTGTTGAAAGGGTGTGAGAAGATGTGTTTGGCTTAAGGAGTACAAGGTACTTGAAGACGGATTCATTATGATGTTGACTGCCATAAAGATGCCGTGTTGAAGAAACACAACAATAGGAAACAGGCTTCATTTTGTAGTTGTTCAGGTAGTATTGGGACTGGTACATGGCTTGCGTCATGCTCTTCACGTCGAACACGATGTCTCGCGCCAGCAGAAGCGACCGGCACGGCTCCTTCTCGCTCTCCACGACATTATCTCGCATCGTGCATTCCACCGGAATCGATGAGTACACATCACGTAGAATGATGGGGTAAATATCACAAGCATAGGCCATGACGCTTGTTGTCACATCGTGGAAGTAATCGGATTGCACTTCCACCAACACGGAATAAGGGACCATAAAGAGCAAAAAGACCGAGTCTTCGCCATAGGTCGTTACGAGAATGTCCGTATCCTTCAGCACTTCGACGATGGCATTTCCCTCCATCTCTCCGAAGGTCACGTACTTCGTTCGCACCTCCGCCTATTCTTCACATAACTCAATGCATGCTCACCTTATGGACGTCCTTGAAGAAGTGCCTGACCTGATCGATGGATTGCCACTTCGGAGCCACCTTCCGATAATTCACCAGGATGTTGGGCTTTCGCTGGCTTATCGGATACACAGGCTTTCCCTTGTACACCAGCTTCCGGAGGTAAATCGCGTCCATCTGGTAGATGATGTCCTTCACCTGCTCCTGTGGGGTGACGAAGATATACACATGAATACAGAAGAGTAAAAATACCATTTGCTGGAGACAGATGGAGTCATGCATGCGAATCTGAAGGGAGTTGCCGAGGAAGGCATTCAGCACGCTCGTGTATTTCGCGAGAATCGCACTTGAGTACTCAGTGTCCTTTTTACCCGTATCGATGTACACAACCGTAATCTACTCCTGAGGGGAATCTGAAGCATCTACATCTTTCGTCGAAACACCCTTGCGCTGGAGATAAATCAGGGCATTGTACAGGCGGTAGGGCTGAAAGAGTTCATCTGAAGTCGTCCCGAGGAACACGCCAACGGCATTCACCTTCGATTTGTCCACATGATACGAATACTCGCTAAATACCTGGTTTCCATGCACCTGGAAGTGATACCCTAGGGTGAAGCCTTTTCACGATAGCCTACCCGCAGATTGAATATCGGCTCCTGTTTGCTCCACACCTCTTCCAGATTCACCAAATAGATGGAATTCACCGTTGTTGAAGCACACGTTAGAAAACTCGCTGATATGATACACATTCGTCTTCTTGCCACCCAGATACTCCGTATCACTACGTGTGATGGATTCTCCCGAATGTGACTCCGTGTAGGTGAAGTCGCTTGTAGACTCTTCTCCGAAGGACACTACCAACAGCAGACAGAACACAGAGAGGATGGAGAGCATCGAGGAGAGCACTTCACAAGAAAACTGCTCATGTCGAACAAACACACCACTCTTCATTCTGACTTGTACACATCTTCACCATCACTTCTCGAATATCGTCCTTCTCCTTCTGCAGCTGCGCGTTCTCCTTCTCCAATTCCTCCACTCTTGCTCGCAGCTCCACATTCTCATTTCGCAGCTTCACCAACTCGCCCTCCTGATCACCCACCACTCCGTTCAGGCACAGCGTCTCGAACTCGCGATTCGCCTGTGTGAGCTGCGCAATCACCCTCTGCTTCGCTTCGATCTCCTTCTCGTAACGCGCCACCGTCTCCTTGTTGAACTCCTCCTACACATCACCGCATGCGCCATCATCCACCAAGTTCTGCATTTTCTTCTTCAGAATCTCCACCTCGATCGAGTCGCACGGCGCTCTCTCCACCGTGTTCACGATCACCGACTGCATCGTGTCCCCCTCCACCCCCCGTTTTCGAATCGACAGGCACACCGTCAACACGACGTTGTTGTCCACTACCCTTCAACCCTTGGCTGTACACTCACTCATGCCATCATACTGGCACAGACAGTACTGCACGTCGTCCAGAAGGTTCTTCAACTCCACCGTGTCGTTCATTTGAACCGAAGGCGAATCGACGGCGATCACATCATCATCGGGACAGCACGCCAAGTTGAGCGCGAATCGCTCGAAATCGGGCGTGAATGCTGCCAGCACCACATCTATTCGATGATACCACGAAGCAAACACAGACTGTTCGAATCACGCAATTCGATCACTGGAGGCTCGAAGTCGTGGAAATAGGAAGCCACGAGGGCGATGGGCGCATGGAAGCGAATGGGGTCGAATTGCAGAAGGGTCGCGTCCGAATTGAAATCCGCCCTCGCGAGCGACTGGTAAACGCGGTTGAATTTGCAGTACAAGGCGTAGTTTTCTGCGCGTAACGTTTCAGCTCAAGGGAGTACCCGATTTCCGATCTGTGCTCTCGAGGTACTGTTCAAAGTAGGACCAGTTCTCAATCGATTCGACAGTCATCCTGAACTCGTAGTCACACGCAGAAGGCACCTCAGAACCATCCTCAGGAAGCAATACATGCACACCGTCCTCCATAGATTCCTTCACTTCTTTTCGTTAGTCCCACCAAATGCACGAACCGCCGAAGGAAATGTGACACGGCTGCGTGTGTGCGTGGAAGACGAGATGGTACTCTCCCGCCTCCGCTTCAAAGAGGGAACTCCAATTCACGGACTCCTCCAACGGAGGGCATTCAATGTTCAGTGAGCAAACGGCGCTCTCCGGGTCCAAACGGCTCTCATCAGCGTCCTCCTTTTGAAACACGTTCACAGTGATAACACCCGTCTTCTCGGAAATCGAGTGCTATGTATTAACACTGCCGGGGAAGAAAACCCGATACTCATCAGCAGGTATTCTCCATATCATTTTCCTCCCATTGAGCCACTTCTGTGACCCATTTGGAGTGTAGCAAGAAGGGTCCGAATGAAGGATCTATCACGTGAGCAGAACTACCTCTTCGCCTACACAATTCCCAACCATGGCTGTATACACGAGTGGAGACAACTCTTTACTACTCGTTAAGAAGGCTTCCTCGAGGAAAAAGCAGATGAGAAGATAATCGGAAGAAGGCTCCCTAGAAGAGGTATCCATAGCAGCAATCCTATTTCGTGACCTATTGGACATCACGCGTACCGTAACACAGGAAGAAACGATGAAAGAGTGAATTCCCGGCATGTCCGTTATGCTTGTGTGTACAGGAAACAACGTCGTCTCTATTCTACTTTACTCTTCCTTTTGTAGTTCACTCTGTAAAAGTTCAGAAACAGGAAAAAGTAGGAACCGATGATCCCCATTCCGGAATATGCAGCTCGAATAGTTCCAACACACGACTTGGGATGGTCGTACAAGCGGATCGTGCAATACCCGCACACACTCAAATCCACGATGAACTGCACGATTTGGAACAGCGTGAGGTAGCGCTTCCACCACACATGAAAGTGGAATGAGGATAGCAGGTAGTAGGAGTACATCACCACATGAACCACCAGATTCATCACGATGGGAACCCACTGCACGGGAGTGTAGTCATTCTGCTGGATATAGGTCAGGAGCGCGGTGATGGCATGATGGTACCAGTGGAGGAAAATGACCGGCTTCTTTTTCAGGATGATGATGTACGTGTCCAGAAACTCGTAGAACTTCAGAAGGTAGTTGATGTAGTAGAAGAGATGGAGGTACGGATTGTCGTGGACATCGGCGGAGCAAATCGAGTGGTAGAACCCATTCTTTAGGATATCCCGAACAACGAAATAGCTGATGCCCACCGAGAGACACGCGGACGCCGTCATCAGGAACAGATTGTGAATCACCATGAAGCGGGGAAATGCAATCGGCTTCCGATTCTTCATGACCCACTGCAGAAGGGGAAGACTCAGCACATAGCCGCCAACCATTGTGACAACCGCCTGGACGGATGTGAGAGGGGTCACTCCCCTTTGGTACCGGAACGAGGAGCCAAACTGCATCAGCGAGTTGATCACCCCTGTTACATACAGTAGTGTGTACAGAACCGAAGCCCACATGACGCCCACAATGACATGCTGGGTAACATCGAGAATAAGCGCCACGACTTTGAGAAAAGTGGCTCCGTATCCTTCTTGCTCCACCGATTCTTCCTTCTGTCGCGTTAATTCCCCTCTTAAGAAATCCGAGTTCATTCTAGAAAATGACATCAGGGTCAGTCCTGTCAACATGACTGACACGAAGAAGAAGCAGTGTGAAACAAACACCTCATTCTGCAGTGGGTTCCTTGGGTTCCTTAGGTTCCTTAGGCTCCGTTTGGGGTTTCATTTCAACCTCGACGGGAGAAATGGCGCTTTCCGCTTCCTTCTTCAGCGTGTGCGAGTCGTCCTTATAACTAAGAACACACTTTACGATAAGATAGACAATGAGAAGGAATAGAAGAATAGCCGCAACGATGTTCATCACACTCTTTCCTACGATCACAGCACTGACGAAATCCTACGAGTATCTTCAGGGGCTTCCGTGGGAGCCTCCGTGGGGGCAATCGTTTTGCATCCATTCTCGCTGTTGAGAACATTCTCCACTCCATTGATAAGAATCGAGTCGTCCTTGTACTCCACCTGCACGTCCATGCTCGACCCAATGAGACGCTTGTAGCCATCAAGGATAGGGATGGAGGAGTAGTAGCAATCGACATCTCTGTGAGTCACTACATTACGAGACGATTACGTAATGGGGATGGGGAAGACCGTTTCTTCGTCCACAGTACACACGATTCCGTCCTCCTTCAGCAGGTCAAAATCGGAGATCGTGACTTCGATTGCGTTGATAACGGTTCTGTAGTTTGTGTGGGCTGCACATTATATTAGCATAGCATTCAAACTGTCATCTTCCACTGAGCGCGAGTTCACCGTTGCCCTATATATGAGGGGAATGGATTACAGATTCTTTTTCGTAATGGTGAAAAGGGGATCCGAGCAGTTCCCCGAGAAGAAGGTGACTTCCGATAGGTACATTTCCTCCATTTGGCCATTTTTGTCACCAACAAGATAGGATTTGTCGATTACACCTTTCTGTGAGACGATCGTACATTCATTACTCTTCTCTCCTGAACTGTGGCAGGAGGATGTAAACACGCCACACTCTACTCGTTAGTTTCAAACCCGTCAGAGAAGACTACTCGAAGAGGCGGAAACAACAACTAACAAGAGCAAACACAGAATCGGAGAGTTCATTTCTGAATCGGAACAAACAAGACCAATGACTAATATAGCACACTACACGCATCGATTTCGATCGAATCCATCAGGCTGGCCAAGTCAGGCTCTGTCACGCTCTCCATCATCGTCTTCTCCAACGCTTTGGACAGTTCCACTTCTCTCCGGAAGTCCAACTCCAACAAAGAGGGATTTGGGTTTGTTGTCACCTCCTCCTGCTTCATTCTCTCTTTCTTCAGAGAGCCCAGATCCACCGTTGCAATCCTCTTCTCCACTGCGCGCAGCTTCTCAAAAGGAATTTTGATGTCCCACTTCGATCCAGAGAGCAATCGCACATCGCCCAAGGATCTCACCCTCCTTCCCGCTTCTTCCACAGTCCGCGCCTCTCCGCTCATCCCCTGTTCCTTCATCGCATCCGCCACCTCACGGAACACCCTCCTCACAAACTCCTCCTCATCAACGCAATTCCACTTCCAGTCCAGATAGAGGGAAACAACACTCCACAGCCATTCGTTCATTGCGACGCCCGCCGAGCCCGCCTCCTTCTCCTTCACCACCTCCTCCATCATTTCCCGCCACTTGGACACAAACGGTTTCACCTCATCCACACTGCCCAAAATCACCGCGTTTTTCGTCCGGACGGAGGACACCAGCCAAGCGGGACAGACCACGCACTCAATTCTGTGGGGTCCCCCAATCGCCCCTTCCTCGTCGCAGCAGTCCTCTTGCTGTGTCGAGCGGATCACGTGCAGGCGGACGAACAGATCGGCGTCCCGCGGGGAGGACACGAGATGGAGGGAACTCTCGGCGGTTGGCGGGAAGGTGAAGTGGGCGAAGAAGCGGGAAAACTCCAGCTCGCTGGTGCTGGCGGAGTGCCCGAAACAAACACGAACATCGCAACGCTTGTGGGAACGCTCCACAGCCAGCGAAACCACCTCCTCCGTCTTCGCCCGCTTTTCCCGCCAACTCGACACGCACCGGAGTTTCATCGGCGACGGTTTCAGCGCCTCGAACAGCTGCAGGGAACCGTTCACGCAGCAGAAACGCTCACTCTCCCGAATTCGGAGGTTTCTTCGGAATTGCCGTTTCTTCGTTCTCAGCAACTCCATCAACGCTTCCTTCTTCTTCTTCGCACCGCTCGTGGCATCCGCACACTGCTTGGAGAGGGTCGTCAGACGGGCGCTCAGCGCGGACAGGCGTTTCGTTGCGTCCTGTTCCAGAAGTTCGGACTTCTTTTGGAGTTCGTTGAGTTGGGTTGTGAAGCGTGTTTTGACGGCATCCAATTGCCCCTGCCTCTCCTTCTTCGCCTCCTCCTGCCTTCTCGCTGCCTCTCTCTTCTTCTCCTCTTCCTTCTTCTTCTTCTCTTCCTCCTCCTTTCTCTTCTTCTCCTCTTCTTCTCTCTTCCTTCTTTCTTCCCTTCTCTTCTTCTCTTCCTCTTCCTCCTTCTTCTTCTTCAAACACTTCTTCATCAACGAATCACTGAACGCGCAGCTGAACACATACTCGTCATCACTGCACTCGTCACCACCTCCATCACACTCCGAAAAGGCGTATGTCGGCTCCTGTGTGTTGAAGTGCACCGATTTGGACGCGCTCAGGTGCATGAACGGCGACGCGTTCGACGCTGAATGCAACTGTGTGAGAAGCGAATGAACCGGTGCGGGCGTTTCATTCGGAATGAGTGCGGGTGTTTCATTGTGAATGGGAATGGGGGTTTCATTCTGAACAGGCATGGGCGTTTCATTCTGAGCAGGCAGAACTGGCGAAATCGTGTTCTTGGCGGGTTGGGGGTTTCCCCCATTTTGCTTGATGTTGAAGTAGGAGGAGAGTTGGGGCGCCCCCTCCTGCGCAGCTGCGGAGTCGCCATGCAGCGCATCAGGTGCGAGGGGCTGGGGAATGGGGTAGGCAAAGGAGTGGGAGAGAAGAGGCGAGGGCGACGGGAGAACGAGCGAGGCGCCCAGAATGGTGTCTTCGAGGGAAAAGGGGCTTTAGGTGAAAGGAGGGAAAAGTGGAAACTCCAGTTTGTGCTGGATGAGAGAGAAGGCTTTGGTGTACTTGACGGTTTTCGGGGCGAATTTGGCAGTCTGGAGATAAGATTGGAGGGAAATGTGTACGGAGATGAGGTTGTGTGTGGAGGGGTCGTAGTCGATGTCGAAGGCCTTCAGGATCTCGCTGGCCTCGTCGTCGTTGCAGAACAGGACGGAGGACACTTCGTCCACCTTCCCCGTGATTCCGATGGAATGATTGAGTCGACTCAGCAAGAGCGCCTGATCACTTCGGACTAGGAATCAGCGCAATGCCACATAGACAACTTGATGCCATCTCATCGTAGAAAAACAGAATCACATGCAATGGGGGAAGATTGTCGAAACACGTTCTCAACCCCTCTGCATCGCGTCTCTACCCTTCATTCGTGCGACTCACACCCACCTCCTTGCAATCGATCATCTTCATCACGAATTCCATCATCGTCGTGTTTCGCTTCTGCTCTTCCTCGCTCAGGTGCGTGTTGACCGTGTCGATCAGCAGCTGCATTTTCGACACTGTACTCGAGAAGGTCATCTAATCGTGAAGACTCGAGAATGGCAATCACTCGATCATTCTTCGCCTTCTGGCGCAGGTTGTTCGCATAGATGGTGTAGTACGTCATGAACTCGGCGCAGTTCCGGAGACAGTCGTACTTACCCTGCTTGAGGGCAATGACATAAAACTCCACCAATTTGGCGAACCAGCTGCCAAGCGATTTGTTCCGAGAGGAGAAGAAGTCTGTGTCGGCAAAGCAGTAGTGCGTCGCCAGAATCATGAACCGACACATGTACTCGTGGATTCGAATGAGAATGGCAATCTGGTCTACAGGATGAGAAGCACGTTTGGTTGCTACAGTAGCAGTCTGTTCCCTGCCAAATGGAATCGCGGTGAATCATCTTCAGGCGGTCGTGGATGAATGCGTACACTAAAGAGAAGGGGACGACCCGATTCCTATCCAGTACGATTCTCTAACACACGTACTTGATTCGAGAATCACTTGTACCAACAACACGCAAACAGTGGTGGAACAAGAAGAGCACTGCCTTTTCCAGAATGGCTGGTGGTCTACTGTAAAGTACAAATGAAATTAGTACCGAAGAATGGAAGCGTTCTTCACCTCCTGATCATTTGAGCGGACATACACTTTCACAAGCGTTTCGTTCTGGTTGAGCTGCCTCCCCGTATCCTCGTCGATCATGTACTGGTTGATGCCCTCCAGGAAGTGAACCTTGTCCTGTTGCTCCGCTTCCACATAGCTAGGGGATTACGGCAATGAAGCATCTGAAATGTACTCGACACCATTCGTATTCTGAATTCGAGTTGCCAATTCCTCTGGAGGACACATGGACAAGCATGTCGCCGACGGATTGGAAACGGGACCGCATTCCCCGTTGATGTCCTTCAGATAGAGACTGTAAGCATTCTGGTAATACTTACTCATCTCCACCCAACAAATCACTGCTTCTCCGCTTCCACGCTAGACTCTCTTCTATAGCTTCATGGTGTTCACCTGGAGTGCTTTTCTCGGTTTGGTCACATTCTTGTTTCGTGGAGAGGAAAAGACTCAATGCCACCCAAGAATGATAACAAGAAGAAGGCCGGAGCAGGCGAAGTGAAGCAGGCCTCTCTTGACAGCAATTCGAGAAATGGGGCTCCTCCTGTTGTGAAAACAAACAGGATTGCAATGTCGTTCACGGCAACAGCGAATCTGAACAGCGCTTCCGTGGGAATGGGCAATCAACCCACCTTGTGGCTTTCCAAGGCTACGATGATTCGGTGTGCACTGAACTATCAAGATATTGTGATTGTACAGACGGAGAAGCAAGAGGGACGCATCTTCTGCAGTAGTTGTTTCTTTGTTCCTTTATCCTAGCTGCGTGTGTGCAACTCTCAAAGGGGCTGAAGGAGAGCGAGGTGCTTTGCTCCGAATCGCTGTTCCGCTGCCTTTCTCCCACCATGGATGCAATTCCAGTGACGGTATTCCGCATGACCCCCACATCGTATGTTCTTGACGCGTCGCGTGTCCAACTGTCCGTATTCCTTGTTCTGGTGATTGAGTCCTAGTTGCACTGCAAGCGATGCGATCTGGACCGCTTTAACAAGGATCGATCCAACTCCAACGCCAACCACCACTTTGTGAACGCCATCCTTTCCAAGTTCTTCCAGACCACGCTTCTCAAGGGCCAAAGCATTCTATTCACATATATGGGAGTAGTCTCTATCCTATTATGTAAATCAAAGATGACAATCCGTGGAATCGTCACAAGTGTGGATTTCGACGCTCTTCCTCCCGAATCGGGCGGCTCTCCCCTCTACTTCGCCACAGTTACCCACAAGACACAGTTCAGCCTCCAGTACGAAGACGACATCGAATCGCCCATTCCTCCTCCTTCCTCCTCCGCCCCCTCCTTCACCTCCGAGTCCTTCGCTCTCCTCTCCAAGCGTGTGGGTGGCCTCAAGAAGCCCATTCGCGAGCTCCAAGAAGTGATTTACTCCGCCCTGTTTTTCCCGCCAACTTCCACTTCCTTCAAAATCAAACCCTCTCACGGCGTGCTTCTCTACGGCCCGCCCGGCTCCGGTAAGACCCTCCTCGTTCGCTCCTTCGTCGAGGCGTTTCATTTATCCTACTTCACCACCAACGTGGCCTCTCTCCTTTCCCAGTATCTGGGCGACAGCGAACAACAACTCACCTCCTTATTCCAACGTGCGCGCGAAGGAGCGCCCTCCATCCTCTTCCTCGACGAGCTGGACGCGCTCTGTCCCCCGCGGGAGAACGCGGGCCCCAACAGCACTCGCCTGTGTTCTCTTCTCCTCAGTCTCTTCGACGAACTCGACACGGGCGTGGTGGTCGTGGGGGCAACCAACCGGCCTCAGGGGCTGGACACAGCACTGCGACGACCCGGGCGCTTCGACAAGGAGATCGAGATCGAGGTGCCCATGCCGTCGGAGAAGGAGGAGATCCTGAACGTGATGCTGGCTTCACTGCCGCACGCGCTCACGCCGGCGGACGTGGCGTTCGTCGCCTCGCACACCAACGGCTTCACTGGCGCCGATCTGCGTCTGCTGCTCACCGAGGCTTCTCTTCTTCTTCTCGACCCTCCCAATGAAACTGTCAGTGAAACTGCTAATGAAACTGCTAATGAAACTACTAGTGAAACTGCTAATGAAACTGTCAGTGAAACTGCTAGTGAAACTGCCAGTGAAACTCCCAAGGGAGACACAGACAAGGGAGGGAAGAAGCCATCGATCATTCTGTTTGTTGGGGCGCCCTTCACTCACCCATAGCACACTCGACGTGATCAAGAAGGCCCTGCCACGCGTGCGGCCCTCGGCGCTGCGCGAGGTGACGGCCACGATCCCCCACGTACTCCTGCTCACATCTCTTCACCGTAGGTTCGTTGGAGCGACGTGGGCGGTCTGGAGAAGGTGAAGGCGAAGCTGAAGGAATTGATCGAGTGGCCGTTGCTGTATGAGGAGAAGCTGAAGCACTTCAACATCACGCCGCCGAAGGGCGTACTGCTCTACGGGCCGCCAGGGTGCTCGAAGACGCTGCTGGCGAAGGCGGTGGCGACAGAAGCGAACATGAACTTCATCTCGGTGAAGGGTCCGGAACTGTACTCCAAGTACGTGGGAGAGAGCGAGCAGGCGGTGGCCACCGTGTTTAAGAGAGCGCGACTGAGCAGTCCCTGTGTGATCTTCTTCGATGAGATTGATGCCTTTGCTGTGGGGTCTGGGGAAAAGGGTGACGTGTAGAGTGCACGAGGATCGACGAGTGGAGTGACGGAGCGAGTGGTCAGCCAGTTCCTAACAGAGCTGGACGGAATCCACTCCCTGCGGCGTGTGCTCGTGATTGCGGCCACGAACCGACCGGACTTGCTGGACCCGGCTCTGCTACGCCCAGGCCGGTTGGACACCCACATCTTCCTGGGATTGCCCGATGAGGAGGCCCGCGCGAAGATTCTGAACGTGCACTTGGAGCATGTGCCTACCGCGGAAGATGTGGACACGACAGCCATCGCAAAGCGAACGGAGGGCTACAATGGAGCGGAACTCGCCGCTCTGTGCACGGAGGCCTGCATGATGACCCTGGACGACGACATGAACGCACCTAAGCTGGACCAGGCACACCTGCTCAAGGCCATGACGACGGTGAAGGCCAGAACGAGTCCCGAGCTGCTAGAGCTGTACATCCGCTTCAACGCCCAAAACGAGAAATGGTGTCTTTGTTGGAACAAACAAGCCGCACGAGAATTACTACCAAGGACTCCGTATCTACATGTGTGTAAGTGGACTGACATGGAATAAATGCTTCCCAACGAAGAGCATCAAAAACTGACGCTCAAATGAGAATTGTGACTCCATGCTAATATCACAAACGGCTATCTCGCACTCGCATGAAAGACCCCGGTGTGGAAGATTACCGAGATCAGATATTAAAGTGCTTGCAACAAGACACGACTACTTACAAGGATCAGCGGGAAAGCGGCAGAGATCCTTATCCAGAGGCCTATCGGCTCTCTCGTGGCATTTCTGTAAGAAGCAACCTCGGTGGCAAAGAAAAGAATGGCTGGCAGGGGAGAATGAAACGGCAGCACAAATCGCGGGAATTTCCGGAGCATCTCACAGTGGACTCTATTCGCTTCCCAGCGCGTCCAATGAGCAAACAGGCCAATAGCATAACGACGAAAGTGGTCGTCCGCCTCCTTCCACCTGCGATGACGAAGGAGGAACTCCTTGTGATTCTGGAGCAGGCAGGGTTTGTATGCATGACGGATTTTACCGTTCTGTACTATGTTCAGGGAAAACAATTGTGGGGAAGAAGGCATTTGTTAAGGTGTAGTTCTCTTCCCTATTCGAGATGCTACTTGCGATTCCAAACGACACAGCGTATGAATGAATTCATTACAAAGCTGGATCGGAGCGCCATTCCCAATTCAGAGGGTAGAGCTGGCTGAGGAGAGTAACTGCATAGGAAAAATATCGGTGATGGTGTCTCCAAACCAGAAGTGGGAATATATAGTCAATAAAACCTCGCTCAACACGCTGGAGTCCGACCCGGACTATCAGCAATTCCTGGAAAAGGAGGCCGTACATCTACGAACTGCAGTTGAAGCATAGGAGCAGTATGAGAGTGATGACGAGAAAGGAGATGAGAAGAAGTTCAAGCCTCTGGACCTGCCGGAAGAGAAGCTGGAGCTCGTTATGGACTCTTCTCACGAGTCCTTCATGAACATGATTCGGAAGAAGATCGGGAAGGAGCTTGGTCCGTCTCAATCAAAGAAGAAGAAGAGTAACAGTCGAGCCAGGAGAGCTGCTGCGAGGGCGAAGAAGATATCAGAGGCGAAGAAGACATCGGAGGCGAAGAAGGCTGCTGCTGTGAAGTTGGTTGTTCCTCCGTCGGAGGAGGCGAAGCAGACGGTGAACAGGGAGGGAACGGGCAATTCTGCGAGCGAGGTGATTGCCGCTCCGCCGCCTGCTCAAAAGACTCCGATTGCTTCTCCGACTCCTGCCGTGTCCGCTGCGCCGGCTGTGCGAATTGCACCCATTCCATCAGTTGTACCAGCTGTGCAAGTCGCGCCTGTTGTGTCAGTAACGCCAGCTGCGCCAGCTGCGCCCGCCGTGACAACGAACACATCAAATCCAAGACCCATCCCTCAACCCAAAGTCCTTCAAAAGCCGATAATCCGGCTACCACAGATTGCATCCCGGAACAAGTAATCACGGTATTGTTTGTTTCACACGATTTCTTGCCATGCCGCGACATCACTGCGATCATTGCAAGCAACGCGGTGTAAGAGTGAAGTGGAGTGCTTTCTGGCTAGGCAATGATCAAAAGACCGAAGACCGGGCAATTCGTTTGCAAGGAGTGTTTCTTCGAACTATTCGAAACCGAAGTGCACGAGACCATCGTGAGAGACAAAATGTTCAAGAAGGGACAACGAGTTGCCATCGGCGCTTCCGGAGGGAAAGGTAGTTCCTGTTTTGGGACGAACACGAACTAACACCTGCATAGATAGCACAACTCTTGCCTATATCCTTTCAACGCTGAACAAGCGCTACAACTACGGACTAGACTTGTATTTACTGTCAATCGACGAGGGAATTGTGGGGTATCGCGACGACTCACTGGCCACCGTGAAACAGAATGCCATCGATTATGACCTTCCGTTGGAGATTGTGAGCTACAAGGTTGTGTCTTAGCTATCACGTCATGGATAGGACCTATTTGGATACACAATGGACTCGATTGTTCAGCAGACGAGCAACGACCAAGGCTACACGAAGGCGTGCAGTTACTGCGGTGTGCTCCGCCGTCAGGCACTAAATATTGGAGCAGAACGCACTCACGCCGATTTGATTGCCACAGGACATAACGCGGATGATAATGCAGAAACGGGTATTGGATTGGATGGAAAATGAGTTGCAGTGATCATGAACATATTCAGAGGCGACATTCATCGGCTCACGAGACAATCCTACGCCGAAGATGCTGCGGATAGAGAGACGTTTCAAGATGGAAATGGGGGAAGAACCGTGGTTCCTCGATGCAAGCCCCTTCGGTACGCCTAATTCGTTGAATTGAGAATAGTTTATGCTATCAGAAGGAGATTGTACTGTATGCACATTTCAAAAAGCTTCTCTATTTTTCGGTTGAGTGCACATATAGCAAATTCGGATATCGTGGAAATAGTACTGCTTCTTATTTCCTCATCACACACAGTGAGACAGTTTCTGGCCCAAGCACAACTCATTCGACCTGAAGTCGTGGCGAATGTGATTAACAGCAGTGGTAAGAGAAGAGTGGGTGAATGAGCGAAAGATGGTTTTGAATTGTCGCCACGATGCAACCTGAAGCGCCCTGTCACAACCTACTGTGCGAAATGCGGATACCCGTGCAGTCAAGTGATTGTGGTCTTATGCGATGAGGAATAGAAGATCTGTCAGTGCTGCTCTCTGATCGACTCGTTGAACAAGAAGGATCCAAAAAGCGCATTTAAACATTCTTAACCCATTCTTTGTTTATACAAATTGGATGCCTTGAACCGTGTCTTCTGCGCGCAGCAACCTTCTCCTCACATTCTCGACGAGTTCCTGGGTCTTCCTCTGTGCATCCCTCCAATCGCCATCATCGCAGCATCCATCACACCGTTCTGCTTCGATCGCGTCAAACAGCAACTCCTTCTTCCCCAGCACAGTCCGCACCTTCTCCCTCCAGTCCTTCTCGATCCACAGCACGCCTCCCACACACAACGCCTTCTCCACCGCCGCAGGCAACAGCAACTCACCCGAGTCGAACAAGAACGCGGATTCCGCCGTGGTAAACTGCACTCGGACTACGATTGATTACACACGCAAACACACACAGGTCCTAGAATCGATAGCCATGTGATCGGCGTTCACGGTTCCCATTCCCGTGACGAACGCTTCGAGAACTCTCTTGCTGAGACTGCTTTGGAGGCTTCGCATCGCTTCGAGCCATTGGTCACTGCTTCCGCAGTGCTGCCACAAATAGAACCGAATTGTGTCGTGGGTTGTGTCAAAGCCATCAGGCAAGGCATGCGTTTTGGAATTCCACAAATGGATCGAATTCTGTGACGATTGAAGAAGAGAAGGAAGATAGAGAACAGAGGAGTTGTACTCCGCAAGAAGAAGAGTGGGCGAAATCGGGAGGAATTTGTGGATTCCAGAAGGAGGCGTGTTATCGATGAGAGTGGAGAGAAAGGAAAGGATGTCGTGAGAGTGAATGAGAGAAGAGGAGGCAGAGTACAAGAAGAAGGAGGTGGAACTGACCGACAGAACAAAGAAACAGTCCGAGTCCGAGTAGGAGACGAACTGCGTTCTCTTGTTGAAGTGGTCAAGTGAGAGAGAAGGGGAAAACGGAAGAGACAACTCGGGCGCACGAATGTCTGCAAGGGTGGAACTGACGTTGGAGAGAAAGGTGGCTTCCTGCATGGCCATCACATCCAACGCGTCTCTCACAGACGCAATCGATGTAACCTTCACGTTAGTTTTCACGTCGGAATCCACGTTGGCATTCACGTCAGAATCCACATCGGAATCCAAAAGGGAAGCCAAAAGGGAACTCACGAGCGAATCGAGAACGCTCTATAAAGTCACACACGGAAACAAACCCCACCAAATCCGACGTGGCCAAAATCGCTCGCATTTCAGGAAGAGCGGCGCGTGCCTCCTCCTCCGTACGAGCAGACCGCACCAGTTTGTACAGCGCACAGAACTTCCCCTCCTGCAGTTGCACCAGCCCCTTCTGCAGAACCAGCGCGCTCTCCAGCGCTCGCGAGTGCTTGGTCCAGTAGTCATTTCTCACCTCGTCCGACCACGCCTCCACACCCTCCTCCAGCAGCGGTAGAAGGATCTCGCGGGCGACGGAGGCGTCGGAGACGAAGTAGTGAATGAGGGCGGAGTAGAACGAGGACTGGAAAGAGGGGGACCCCCACAGGCGGGTGCGGTGAAGGAAGGAGTGGATGAGAAGCGGGAAGAGAGGCCTCCACTGGTGCGTGGGAGCGGACGAGGCGACGAAGAGGCAATCGAAGGAGGAGGTGTGAATGGCGTGAAGGAGGTGGTGGAGAATGGTGAGAGGCGAAGAAGAAGAACAGTGAAGAGCTGAAAGGAGAAACTGGAGGTACTCTGGAGATGAGGTGATGGAGGGAAAAGAGGAATGAATCAGGCCATCCACAAGCATATACCCCTCAAACAATTCGGGACATGGGTACATTCCCTCCATTTCCGTCATCACATCCTTCACCTCCTCCTTCTTCACCTCCCAGCACAGCTCCTTCACCCGCGCCCACTCCCGTATTCTCACCCACTCGCTCAGTTCACTTCCCGTCGTCGTCGCGATCCTTGCCGTTGCGTGATCCCACACCTCACGCACCAGACCCTGTGATCGGGTTTTGTCGGTCTGCTTCAACTGGTCGGAGAGACGCAGACGAAGGCAGCAGAAGGGTTGGGAGTAGGAATCGATGCCGTTCCACGGTTGTGGGCATTGCAACAGGGAACAGGAGTATTCAATGATTTGTTGGAATGACAGAAGAAGGGACCATTTCGCGCTGTCCTCGGTGGAGAGAAGGGAGTGCCGAAGGAAGGCGAAGGAGTAGGCAGAGGGGCGTTGGAGGAAGAGAGTGAACTGGTGAAGGAACGCCAACAGCGGCACAGACGCCAGACTGTTGCGAGAACGCTTCAGCGAGTGAAGGTGGTGGTGGAGGTAGCTAGAGTAGGCGTGCGTGGAGAGTTGCACCGCCTCGTCCAAGCGGTGTTGGAGAAGAGCGTGGAGTGAAGAGGCGATGGAGAAGAAGAAGAACGAGTCCTCTTCGGAATCGTTCTCCCACTGCAGGGATGGGATTTCGCCCCATTTCTGGAATTCCAGATTCATCTGGTCATACTGCTCTTGCAGCAAAAGGGCGCAAATCCGGTACTTCCTGAAATAGTCCGCATTTTGGTGTTCCGTCAGTTCCAGGACCTTGGAGAACCATCGCTCCTTGAAGGCCACCACACAATTCTTCTTCTCGTCGTCCTTGAATTCCACCTCACTCCACCTTCCCAGCGAAATCAGACACCTTTCTTCGATCGACGACCACTGCTCGGATTCCGCCGTGTTGGAGGCGTGGAACTGCGAGCAGGCGCTCAGCAGAGAGGTCAGAACTGCCTCGTCTTTAGTGCCGGAGGCGAAGGAGGCGACGGACGGAAGAAGAGAAGCGTCGAGTGTGTGGTGATAGAAAGAAGAGTTGAGAAGACGGAAGGCTGTGACATCGAAGTGGAGAGACGAGGCGAAGGAGAAAGCGAGTTGGTGGGAAAGGGGAAGGAGGCAGGAGGAAAGGAAGAGCGAGGAGGGATCGAACTCGCGAACGATCATCTCCATCTCGAGCAGGAGGAGTTGGATGGAGGGCAGAGAGGTCTGGGTGGTGGAGAGGGTGGAGGAGAGAGCTTCCTTCTGGGAGGCATTCAGCGCGTTCCAGAACAGGGCGAACACTGGCGCGAAAAGAGCGTTTTGGAACTGGAGCACCTCTGAGATGAACTCGGGCTGGAGGAAGAGGCGCGAGCGAACGACGAAGAAGGTGATGAGGGACACAAAGTGGGCGCACCACGTTTGCCCGTTGCTCTATGATTCAAATTGTGGGGATGCCCCAACCTCGGAGTCAGAGTTGGGAATTGTGTCGAGGTGGCGAAGGAGGGCTTTCAGAACCGCGGGAACACTCTCCACAGCAATGTCCGTGTCCTCACAAGAGGGTGACTGGAAGGAGAGTTGAGGCGACAAAACGGGCTCCGAGATCTGCCGCATCATTTTGAAGGAACGAACGGTGTCCATGAGATGGGAGTCAAAACAGAGAGAAAGCGAGGTGGGAAAGGAAGCCATCTAGAATGGAGAGGAGAAGGAGGGCATACGGCGTGTTTGACAACAGCGAGGGAAGCGTGGGTGATGTGGTGAGTGAAGAGGAAAGAAGAAATGTGATTGAGGAGGCGGAGTGTGGATTGGAAAAGAGGGGATTGGGGGAGGGAGGAGTCGAAGAGAGGGAATTGGTAAGGAGGGTTGGCGGGAGAAGAGAGGGAAGTTGGCGGGAAGGAGTAGGGATTTGGCGGGAAGACAACAAGGAGGAGGGTGTTGTGTGTGGAGGTGGTGGACATTTGAAAGGAGGGAAGGAATGGGAAGGGGGAATCGGCGGCGGGCTGGGGATTGGAGGGAACGATCAAGGCAGCATCTTCCTTCAGCGCAGTGGCAGGAATAGGGGCTGTTTCTGGAGCAGAAGGGACTTCCGAGTCTCCGATGCGGAAGAAGCAGTTGTGAATGACGAGTGTGGAGGTGGTGGAGGAAGAAGCAAATTGGTTGTTGACCTTGGCAGCGAGAATGCAGCCCAAATCCACAATGCTTTGCATGAATGGGAGGCGAGAAGGCGTGAGAAGGGAATCGATGAGAGTGAAGAAGAAAGTGGAGAAGGAAGAAATGTCCGTTTCGACGAGGATGGAAGAAAGGAGATTGTAGATGGAGAGATGGATGGAGGAGGAGAGCGATTGTTGGTTGAGAAGGAATTGGAGAGAGGGGAGAAGGAGAGAGAGATGCGATTGGAGAGACGCTGCGATGTGTTGGAGGTGGATCAGAATCTGCGTGTGAGGAGAAGGAGACAGAACGACGAGCGTGAGATCGATGAGATTGTAGGTTCGGTCGTAGAAGAGAAAGAGGATTTGTTGCAGAATGATGGAGTAGGAGGAGGCGAAGGAGGGCAACACAGAGCAGTTCTTCACAAACTGAAGCACTTCTTCCAAGTTCGATTTCCAGTAACACAGCACCGCTGTAAACACCTTCTGAAGTTCCGACGTGATGTAGGAAGCGTACTCATCCACCGCCAGCGAGAAGAGTGAGAGAATGGCCGACACGACGTGCGGGTGGAAGAGTCGCTTTTGGAGGGAGTCGGAGAGGGAGTCGAAAAGGTGTTTGACGACGGAATAATCCCTGATTCTGAGCACCCCCACTCGCCACAACAATTTCGGCTTGCCGGAGAGGACAGCCCGCACAATCTGAAGTAGAACCACCTGTTCTTCGATGCGTCCTTCCGTGAGAATGCGATTCAAACACAACTCGACAATGCGCTAAGCGTAAGGGGAGGAGGCAGAGATCACTTCCTTCAGATCCTTGACGAACAACACCGAGTCGAACAGGCTGGTTTCCTCCTTCTTCTTCATGCAGTCAATCACCTTCAGAAAGCTGCTGTACTGAATGCTACTCTCCAACTCCATGCTTGTGTCCCTATTCTTTATGTCCCCTAATGGCGCCCACAATGAGGACAGCTTGTACTCGCTGGCCACGAGAACGTCATTCAGCAAGCTCGCCACTCGCTCGCAAAACACGTGGAGGTGGTCCAAATCGAGCGAGTACCCGTGCGAAATCCGCAGTTCCGTGTGCATCGTCATTTCTCGAAGCGAGAAGGAGCGTTCGTTGAAGTAGTGAAAGGTGAGTGTGGTGAGAACTTCCGCTTCGGAGAGTGTGTGAATGGCATCCCAAATGATTTGTTTGATGGGAGGCAGAGTGTCTGAGGAGGCGAAGAAGGAGTGGGAGTGCTTCTCTTGAAGAGAGCGGAGGAAAGAAGGAGTGGGAGGAGGCGAGTCAGAGGAGTGGTGAGCGAAGAAGAAGAGAATGGAGGGCAGTTGGGGGAAGTCTGAGAAGATGGAGTAGTAACTGTGTGTGAGCGGAGAGAAGAAGACGCACTCGGTAGCCACGATGAAATGGTGAATGAACTCAACGAGAATGATGATGGATCGAATCGCGTCGGAGCCTCCCGGGCTGGCGGCGGAGAAGGCGCTGGCGAAGGAGGAGTGTTGCAGAAGCTCCACGGCGTGGGCGAAGAGGGAGTGAGTGAAGCGAGGAAGGAAGGAGGCTTGTGGGAAACAGAGCTGTGTGAGGGTGTGGAACACGGTGATGGAGGTGGCAGTGTCCGCCGGCAGGGATGCTGCGAGCGACTCGAAGACGAACTCTGCAATGTCCTTGAGGAAGAAAGAACAGTACTGGAAGCAAGCGGCGATCACGATGAGAGCGTGACGGCGATCGGAGACGAGAAGAGAGGACTGGAAACAGTTGAGGGATTGGAGGACGAGAGAGTGGATAAATGGAAGAAAGGAGGAGGTGGAGGAGAGATAGGGGAGAAGAAGAGGGATGGAGAGGGAGTCCATGGGAGACAACAATGAGGACAGGTGCAGCCAATAGTCCCCCTATGGGTGAGGAATTGGGGCAGGAATCACGATGGTGTTGGTGGTGTGTTTGAGTTGGGAGAAGAGATAGAAGGCAAGGAAGCGAAGGAGAGAGTCGCAGGAGGAAGAGAGAAGATCGAAGAGAGAGCAAAGAAGGGAAGACTCTTGTTCTTCCGTCAGGGACAGAAAGGGGAGGTATTTCGACAACACGAGGAGGGTGTGTGTCGTCACGGTGGCAGAAGGATGTCCGACATACGGGAGGATGCAGTCAAACAGGAAGGGAATCAAGTTGGTGTATTCCAGAGGCGAGAACAGGAGCGCTTGCAGTGTGTTCACCACCATCTCCGTCTCCTCCACATCCTCGAATCTGTGGGTTACCCCAATGCCATATTCAAACCCCTCATTGACTTCCCAGCTGGGCGAGGGCATGGGTGAAGAGGAGGGCGTGGCGGGCAGACAGGCAGCGAAGAGTGGATTGGAGCGGAGGGCGTGTGGCGTGTGGAGTTGGGAGGGATCGAGAGAGGCGGCGACGCGGCAGGCGAAGGCGGTGGTGAGAAAGGAGGCGTTGGAGAAGGAGTGAGCGGCAATGACGAAACAGTTGAAGAGAGAGGTGGAGAGTTGGAAGGAGAGGATCTGAGGTTGAGGGGGAGAGAGGAGACGACGGTACGGATCTCGCGTTGGAAGAAGGACTCGAGGAGAGGGAGATGGGGAATGAAGAGAAGAAGAGGCGTGAGGAAATCACGACTCGACGCATCGCTGGGTGTGAGTGGAGAAGGAAGAAGAAACTGGGTGATGGAGGTGGTGATGGTGGCGACGATGGTGCGTGAGGGCAATGCGAAGGCGTACTCGGGGTAGGCCAGAGAGAGAGTGACCAGAGTAGCGTCACGCAGCTGGGGACTGGAGAGAAGTTCCAAGAGAAGGGGGAAGAAGTAGGTTTTCAGAATGGGCGAGAGAATGGACGTGGGCGCGTTGCAGCGCAGAACCGACGCGATCACGTCTAGAGATGAGCAGAGGAGGAAGCGACGACGCAGCACCTCCAAGCACACACTCTTCTCCTCGTAGCACACACACTGTAGAGTGGTCCGCGCGGCGGCTTCCAGGTGGGCGGTGAGAATCGTGCTAGTGTTGGTGATGAAGAGAGACAGGAGGCGGAGGTAGGTGCGGGAGAGGGTGGTGGTGCCGCCGGGAGTTTGGAGGTGGTTCTGGAGGGAGTAAGAGGAGGGAGTGGGGATGCTGAAAGGAGGAGCCGATTCGCAATGAAGGGGATGCGCGGAAAGGGTGGAAAGGATTTCGGAAATGGGGAGGGACGGCAGTGCGGAGAGGAAAGGAGAGAAGAGAGAGGTGAAGGAAGAGAAGAGCTGAGAGATGACGGAGAATGCGTGCTTGGCCATCTGATCCTGCAGCAGGAACGACAGTAAATCATATCCAGGCTGGCTGACAGACGACTTGTCCGATACCAAAAAGGGGAGGAGCAGGGTGGGGAATTGGGCAATCGACTGGGAGGAGAAGGAGGCCGACGGAGTCTCCATGAGGATGATGATCAGCTTCATGGAGAGGACGACCTCGGGAAGGGAGGAGGAAAAGCGGATGCGCGAAACACACAATTCATAGAGAAAAGAGGTTGACGATGTTACGGAGGACGGATAGTTGCTGAACACATGACGAACCACCTACAAACAAGGGAAATGAGCACAGAGTACCGAAACGAGTGGAAGCACCATGTTGCTCGTGATATCGCCCTTGATCACTTCCATGAGAAGCGAAATGATGAGCGTTAGCTTATTCTTGATGATCCTCGGATAGTCCAGGACGATATCCGTGAGATTTATGAAGCCCACCACCTCGCAATCTCGTTTTCCTCCGTAAAGCGACTGGAGGAGGTGGAACACTTCATCGGCGAGAACGGGGTAGTCTTCCTCCCGTTTGTTTTCCGATTGCCGCTGCATCCACTCTCTGTAGCGAGCCAGCGCCCTTCCCTGCTCGTCCGGCTCATCGCTCCCAATCCCGGAGAGGAGCGCCTCTTCGGTCTCGGGCAGGGCGGAAAGGACGAAGGGACTGCGGTGCATCCCCTGAAGAAGATGTGGAACAAAGAGCGAACGATAGACTATTTCACAAGAACGGTTTAGTTGTACTTGGCCATCCACTTCTTG
>OIWT01001454.1_pt1 | contig 28375 bp, 37 predicted proteins | sample 1587701 | NCBI WGS metagenome assembly OIWT01 (sample SAMEA3888904, study PRJEB22519) | human gut metagenome | biome: human gut; feature: human-associated habitat; material: faeces | place: Denmark | collected 2009 | reverse complement strand
TGCTGATTCCCAATCACAGCCTCTCCTTGCACGTCCAACAAGGTGCTGACGACTTCGAGGCAAACGAGACACTGGTTGCTGTGCTTCTTGGCGAGGATAGCGCACACGACTTCGATCAGAGAAGCCGTGTCCACTTTTTCGCCCTTTATTTGCAACTATTTCTTCACTCCCTTTTCTCACTCCTACACTCTTAATGAGCTCGTTGCAAGTGGCAGTAGCCTTCTCGCGCACTTCGCTTTCGTTGTCCTCGTAGCAGGGAAGCAGCGATCGGAGGATGCGCGCATAGGGAATCATCCAGTCCTCGTCCAGCAGAATCAGCTCGTACACCCAGGACACTGCCGTAAAGCGGATGAACCTATCATTGTGGTGAACAAACGTCAGAAGAATGCTCATCTACGCATCACGTCTTCCTCCCTCCACAACCATCGAGTTCATCGTCACCTCGTTGACCTCGCTGCTCTTGATCTCCGAAAGGAAGGAATTGAGCACATCGTCCGTTTCCTACGCATCACTTCCATTCCCAGCAAGAACAATGCGAATCTCTCTATGCTCGTCTCCGAGCAGGAGGAAGAGTCCGTCCATCAGCTGCGGGAAGTACTCCAGCATGTCAATCCCGGGTTTGCTGTCCAACACCGAAATCCACGAGACCACGAGACGACGAATGTACGGGTTGTTCATATACAGGTACTGCTTCAGCAGGGGAACAAACCGCTTCAAATCGATGGTCCCAGACTCGGTGACGATTTCCTTCAGGAGCCTATCGAGGAGAGTGGCACCGTGGGGTTAACGAACGAAAGAAGAGTAGCAAGGATATCTTCTTCACATCTGTGTCGACATCTGCAAACAGCTGGCAAAGCGCATAGAAGAACTGATCGAAATAGTGAATGATGCTGGCGCGAGCGGCCTTGGCGATGTTGTACAGCGCTTCGCTCGAGTAGTAGCGGACTTTGCTGTCAGAGTCCTCCAAGCACTTCAGAACGGAGTTGAAGAAAAGGGGGAAGAACTCCACAATCGCCGAATCCAGCGTGACGGCGATCGAGGCAATGGCGACGAGTGCACCATTGCGGTAATTCGCCACGGACGACTTCAGGTACTCTGACTGCAGCTTGGTGATTACCTTCTTCACCTTGTCGGTATTGCCGTCATTCTGCACATGAGGGGAGATGGAGTTGTCATACGTAGAGCTTCGAGACAACGGTGGTGATTTCTTGTGCGGCGGCCTTTCTCTTTTCATATGATTTGTCTCCGAGACTCTTCAAACTCTGAGACGCGATTTCAGGTACTCCCTCGATGGTATCCATAACGAACAAAACAGAAACACAGATGAAGGAATGATGAAGCAGAACACCCACCCCATCATCCCCCACATTTGAAACCACGAAGATGACAGAAAAAGACAACTCCACGATGCTTGCGTAGGAGGCTTTGGAAACGGGAGGAATCTCATCCTTAGATTATTAGCGATTGCTACCCTCTTCATTACGGTTGCTGCGGAACCCAATGCTGTCATTGGAGTTCTTCTGAAGCCTTTTCAGAATCGTACGTGTTTAGGAGACATCCTCACACGTAGAGTATATGAGCAAGTTGATCAGTTACTTCATTGGTGACACTTGCTACCGTACATTCTTCATCGATGGGTCTCTGATGGATATTCCCTGCCTGAAGTACTCAATAAGCAAGGCCCTCGGCTATGGCATTGTGATCGGATCGGGAATCATGAAGCTTCCCCAGATCTTGAAGATCATCTTCAGCAGAGACGTGACCGGTCTGAACGCGATGTCCTTCTACATGGAGTGTGTTGCATTCCTCCCTAGCATCATCTACAACTACTTGAAGGGCTATCCCATTTCCACCTACGGAGAAAACGTCATCATTCTCTTCCAGAACATGCTTCTCGTGGTGCTGTATTGGATGTATTCGTTTCACCGCACGGTCATTCCTAGCTTTGCCAAGGGAGAGGCGCGCAAGTCCTTCCTTCACGTGCTCTGCGTCCTTGTTGCCTTCATGGTGCTGACGGTTGCTCTCTTCTACTGCCCGGAGAGAGTATCGGCGAAGGAAGCGTGTGACGATTAGTACCTGTCTCTTCTGCCCCTGACCGGAATGCTGTCCGCTGTGTTCGCGCGCGTCCCCCAGATCATCACGAACTTCAAGCAGCACCATACTGGACAGGTAGGAGCGATCTCGAGATGCGATCGTAGCTGTCCTTTATCACCTGGCTGTTCACGCTCTGTGGATCCACTGCGCGCATCTTCACCACGCTGCAGGAGGTGAACGATCCCATCATCGCCTCTTCGTACATCATTAGCACCGCCTGCAATGCGATCCTCGTTTTCCAGATTCTTTTGTTCGTATATATGGCTTAGGTAATGCGTAGCTACTGGAACGCCACGAAGGCAGTGCAGGAGAAGAAGGAGAATTGGTGTGTTTGTTAAACAGGCGCGCAATACTACAAAGAATCGTTAAACGCAGTGAGAGTGCTGACAATCCCCTCTCCCAGAGCGGCGAGTGTGCTATCGTCCTTGGCGTTGGAATTCACCACATCGCGAATGAAGGGCATGATGTCGGGCTTGCTCGCGAGCTGATAGAGTGCATCGTCTATCCATCACTCCCTCTCGACACCATCACCATCCCGCAAGAAGCCCTGCAAAAACACCAGTCCCATAGTCACGACCGTCAAGTGATGCATCTGCGTCTTGATCACCAACAGCACCACTGAACACGCGTCGCGGTCCAGCAGCACGCGGTAGCACGCCTCGTCTACCCCTCACTCCCCGCCTCAGCCCGCACCCTGCAACAGGGTTTGTAGCAGATACAACGCCTGCACACAGAACTGCGCGTTGCTCGCAAACCGCTCCATCAGATCCAGCACCAGCGTAATGCCCAGACGCCGGCGCAGCGCGTCGCACACGCTCGGCTCTACCGCTCACGCCCTCCAAAAACCGGGACCATTTTGGCACAGGATGGCAAGACACCCAACAGCGTTGCGCGCGACCACGACACTCTGTGCGAACTGTTGCATCAGTTTCAGCAGAGTGTCCACCGCGCCTGCCACCAGCACCACGGCCGACCCGCCCGCCAGCGCCAGCTTCCACAGAATGCCCGACACCAGCATCGCCGCGTCCGCCACCTGGCAGGCGTTTCCGCACCGCACCACTTGCCGCACGAAGTCGTGCTGCAGCACCAGCGCCGCGCCATTGCCTACCCTAACACCACATCCATCGCTCCTACGGTCCGACGCCAGTACTGCCAACAGTGTCAGGTACTCCAGCACGGCCGCCTCGTTCTCTGCCTGGGACCGCAGGCCCGCCAGCACCTCCTCCAGCACGCGTGCCGCCTCCAGCGCCGCCAGCACCGGCGCGGTGAAGCCTGTTTGTGAGGGCGATGGAATGGGACCACAGGACACGCGACAGAGCTGGCTGACGACGCAGCAGACGGCGCGGACCACCTCGACGGCGTGCTGCGTGTGGAGCAGGTCGCGGCAGAGCGGGAGCAGGCCCTCGTCGAGCAGGAGCTTGGCGACCTGGCTGCCGCCTGCTTCCAGCATCCAGAGAAGGGCGCGGAGCCCGTGCGCGGCAATGATCGGGTTTTGGGGGAAGGCGGAAATGCTCATGACGATGGTGGGGATGAAGTTGTTTTCGAGGGCGGCGGTCAGGGAGTCGTCTGGGCGTGAGAGCGAGTGGAGAGAGCGACATTGCCATGAGCAGATGATGCGGACCGTCTGGAGAGCGAGCTCCACGGCGGACTCGCTGGAGAGGCAGCAGTTGAGGAGGGAGATGATGACGGTCGCGCCGCCGTCGCACAGGATGGAATCGCGACATGATTCTGAGTGTGACTTTGGGATGTGAAAATCACTCCGGCACATGCCCTTCACGATGTTGATGATATTGCGACGCAGAATCTCGTCGTAGCCGTAGATGGGAATCGCCGTCTTGATCAGGTGGAATACCTTGATGGACTTAGCGAAGCGACGTCCCTCCTCTAGTGATGACACATACCAGCAGTGCTGACGAGACTGGACGAGGTTGGCCAGAATGGAGACGATCCCCAGAATGATGGGGTGACTATCGAAGTGCTTTGTGTAGATGGCAGGCAGCGACTGAATGACGTGGGAGGAGAGGAGGAGGGGATGGAGGGTGGCTAGAATGGGAATGCAGTAAACAGTCGCTACCGTTGGTCGAGAGGACCATGTAGATGGAGAGAAGTTGCTGAAGAATGGAGCGGTTGTCCATCCAGCGATCATCCAGGGAAACCACTCTCATCAGGATCTCTTTGCTCTGGTCGCTGTTTGTCGTATCCTCTGCGCGTTGAAAAAGCAGCAGACACCCACCTCGGATGCTATACGCAGCGATCACTCCCAACTCCATCGTGAGCAAGGATTCGTTCGTCTCCTTGACAATGCTGTCCAGGAGGGAACGAACGATGCCTTCTTCTTGGGCTTCGATAATGCAGCAGTCTACAGAATCAGAAACACGGAGAAGGCGGGACCGAAACGAGAGTAACGGAGCAACGCAGAGCAGCACAGCATACGGATGGCTTCGTCGCTGCTGAATCGGTTGTAGGCGGAGAAAATGGTCGAGACGATGGGTAGATCCTTAATATCCTTTTCTTTCAATTCTACGCATGAGTCCGGAAAAGGATCCTCACTATCATTGCAAGTGTCAATCAGGAAGCGAAGTGCATAAAACTGTATGGTAGTATCGTCATTCGCACTGGCTATGATGTTCAATGTCGACTGAATCTGCAGTTCCATGATTCTGTACCAGTAGTGTGAGAAATGAAGCAAAAAGGATCAGCTCGCTCGATGAAACGCCCGTCTGGAAAAGAACAGGAAGGAATAGTGTGTTGAACAGAAAGCACCCCTATTGCATTTCTCATGTCAAGATACTATTGTGATTATTGCAAAGCCTATATCAAGAACAATTCCGTAAGTGGCTCTTCGTCGTCTCAATTCATAGGCGCGTAGTAGGAAGGAGCATATTAGGGGACTGAAGCACAGACAGTGTGTGATTGACCACTATGCGAAGGTTTCTGCTATTCCTTCTCGTTACCTCTAGATATTTGAACATTATAAAACCCTATACGACGAGAAGTATCTGGGAATCGGAAAGTCGAACTGAGTGTACCCTTAGCCCAATACGCTTCTTTGTTTGAGAAACAGTGCATGACTATACAATAACTAATTAGAATGACCATTTGTTCTGTTCACACATATTCACAATATCCCCGAAGAAGCTGAAGGTGTACTCGTCCCAGAGGAAGAGCGTCTCCAGTTTCTTCACACCCCTCTTGTAGCAGTCCCACTCCGTTATCGACACGACCTCCTTCCCCACCTTCCGATTCCGAGACATGATGAGGAAGTACTGCTCGATCTGACTCCGCGTGTTGTCTTCAACGAGGAGCGCTCGTCTCGATTCGGCCGACTTCCTATCACTTGTCACGATGCGGAACAGATGCTCCAGCTTCGAGTCGTAGACGCTCCACTTTTTGTTCCTTCCGCTCTCCATCACTCCAATCACCTCATTGTCCTGGAAGACGTTCCGATCGGCCTTTTGCGGAATCTCGAATCCGTCGTTGCCCCAATACTTGTACGAGAACAGCGTGTTCATACAGGACCCAATCGCCTTGCCGCGGACAACATCCTTGGGAGGACAGAAGATGTTCCGATTCTCGATGGAAAGCGATTCCGGATTCACCAGCTTCACGTTGTAGTCGTTCAGCGACATGCCCCAGAAGAGAGTGTCGCTCTTCTCTCCGTCGATCACAAACACGAGCTTCTTGTACATCCTCTTGTTGAACATCGTCTTGATCGTCTCCTGCAGATCGGTTCCGAATATGACGTCTTGGGGCAAGGTAATCACTCCCGGCGCTCCATACTCAAAGACGGCAACGTAAACGGTATCGAAGAAGGAAGAGCGAAGAACCCGCTTTCCAGAGAAGGAGTTTCCGATAAGTGTATTGAGAATGCGATTGGAGGTGATTTCAGAACTGCCGTACTCGATAACCATATTGGCAAACACATTAGGAGAGTCCGGTCCGGGATGAAAGAAGAGATTCCCTTGGTAGGGGTTGTTCTCGCTGTACACGTCCTTCGACCCCATGAACATGATAATGTTCTGCTTGGGGATTCCGCGCTTCAGAAAGGACTGGTAGGCAGAGGAAGCAGCAGCTGCATGTCGATAATTCCAGTAGCCTTCCGAACCCACGATAATCACCGCCCAATCGGCGGCCAGCGCGCAATGTACAAGAAAGAAGAAGAGAATGAAAGAGAGCATCTTCTTTTCTGTTCTTCGAACCATTTCTTTGTTCCTTCTTCGACCCCAACATCATCCTGTGCACAACGGGATTCGGGGCTAAACAGGATGGATGCTTTTGGCGAGCCGGGTGCTCGCATAAGTGTTACTTCCAAGTCGTCGTTTCTGAGCCGAATTCGGTTGAGAGCGTACCGGAAATCGGATGTTGATGTGGTCAGAGAGCTGTTCAACATCTCCTTCCCTATTCACTACGATGACACACTTTACGAGGCCATGGTGAGGGGAACCTATCAGGAGAGGGAATTGGTATCCGTAGTAGCAGAGTGTATGGTTGGGGTGGTGACTTCTTCTCGAATTCAGTTGTAGGATGCTCCCGAAATCATTGGCTGCGTTCTCTTTCAGGAGAGAGCGCTTGACAGAAGTGATATTCGCATTCCGATGCTGGCTAATGATGATTGCTTTGCGTATGTCACCTATATCCTGAACATTGCAGTTTTCCCAAAGTACCGGCGCTATGGAGTGGGTTCCTGCTTCCTCCAGAGAGTCATAAAACGCTACTCGGGTGAACCCCTGTGTGGAGGCGTGTATCTTCACACTCTTTCGGATAGTGCGCAGAACATCTCCTTCTATCAGAGCAACGGTTTTCAGAGAGTGCAAGTGAATGAAGGTGGGAGTGAGTTGGGGGGGACTCATGGCTAGACTTCTACTTCATCGATGGGGACTGGAAGAACTCGATCCTTTTCTTCTACCCCCTCCATGGAGCCAGAGCGGTGGAGAACCCCCTGAACTCGGCTTCCTCCCCCACATGCGTATACGCTCTCCTCATCACCCTGTCCGTATTTGTGGCATATCTAGTCATTCGAAAGATGGAATAGACTGTTTGTTGAAGAAAGAAGACATCAAATCATATTATCCTCAAGCAACCAGTAGAGACACTTTAGTTACGCTCCTACATATTATTTAGATGGAAATGCACTCACTCCCTTGAACTGGGGGCGCACGTACTCACGAATACGTCTCTCCTCAGCCTTACGGCCACGAACAATACGGCCGTGGACAGCGCAGGACACGCAGTACTGCTGCTTGATGTAGAGCTTAGGGAGGGTGTACTCTACGCATCACGCCGTATTCGTGCCATCTACGCTCGTAGACGGAGGCGTCGCGGATATCTCTCTGAGAGGACGCATCGACAATATTTCTGACCTGGAAACGCTTCACAGCCTTATCCTACACAATTACGCACACCCCTCTCGTCGCCAACCTTGCCGACGCAGCGACCGCAGTGGGTGCATCTGACGGGGTTGACATGACCTCTTCCCTTCTTGGAACGTCCGTGGTTTCTACAAATGGTCAATCATCCGTCTTTTGGCGCCAAACACGGCCACAGGACACCGGGAACTGCACTTACCTTCTCTTGAAAGGCATACTTGATAACTAGAGTAATATGATAGAAATCTGACCACCACGCTTTCTGGAGAAACGCCCGGTCCCGATTTCTTTTGGTTGACCAAGTCCCGATTTCGGATCAAGGCTCTGTTCCAAACAAACACGGGAGAAAACATACTAGTACACTATTTCCTCGCATTCCCGTCCGTTCGGCGTAGGTTTCGGACGTTCACACTCTTTCTGGGAAGGACACTGCTCGCCTACACGTCAATAGTCATCCCAATGCGCACATTGCCTCCTCCGTTCATCAAATTCTCGAAGAAGGAGCGAGTCGTGTTTTCATTGCCCGAAGGCATCGCGGGCTGCGAGCCAGGGGTTTCGCGGCCCTTCTGCTGCATGCTTATCCGCGGCTTTATTCCCTCGCCTCGTGTCGGCAGCACGCTCTTCCGCGATGGCCTGGGTCCCGGCTCACCTCGCTCGCCTCCAGGAAGCAGCGATGCCAGGAACTCTTCCTCGGACTCCAACTTGGTCTTTTCCACCACCGTTCGCTACGCCTTAGGTCGCATGCTCTTCATCACCTTTGTGCTCGGAGGCGGGAGCTCGATCACTGCGTTGTAGTCGGTAATCGCGCTCAGCTTCTATTCATGACGTGGGAGAGAAGCAAAGACAGGATCGGTGATGAGATCATCAATCAGATACGCGTTGTCCGAGCCCATCGGAACGAAGAGTTCGTCGAACGATGTGAACTACCGTCAAAGCAGGAAAGGAACCCAACATCGGCGGGAGGAGAAGTGTAGTGCTGCGGAAAGAAGATGGACTGGATGTGCGAGAGGACGAGAGGAATCGACTTCTTCTTCAGCGAGTTCACATAGGCCAGAGATGCCGCATCTACGATGAACGCCCCCGTCCGACCGCACATTGCAGCGTGATTCGGCGAATGGACCTTTGGATGAAATCCAGGGTGCTTTCGCCAAACTGCTTGGATTGGGTCTAATCTCACATGCAACGCAAATAACTACCATAGCCTCCGTATTCGTGCACACCACCATGAAGGGGACTCCGATATTCTTCTCCAGCAGGCCGCGCGGCAGCACAGTCACATGCTTGCTGTCGATCGTCTTATCGGCGGCCGAATCATCCTCAGCGGACGTGCTCTGTGAGTCACACCGCAAGACCAATGACAACTTGCACAAGGGAGAGAACACGCTGGGCGAAGTCGGCTTTCACCTTCTGTTCGGCTTCAGGATTCCCCTTCGTCAACGTGTTCACGATTTTGATAATCACATCGATCCACTAGGAGTGAATCGCAGCAATGGCGAGAACCTTGTGAATCTGCGTGAGAAGAAAGGGTGTTTCTCGGAAGTCCACCGCGATCACGAAAAAGATCTACGGGGAATGCGGTTCCAAGGCAGCTCACGGAATCAAGACAACCCTCTTGGAGAGAGTGACACAGATAATCCACAACGGACTCCTTTGTCACTGTGTACACTTGGATCACTCCCAAGTAGTCTACAAGTCAACAACGGTCACGAGCGCCACCCCCACTCGTATTCCTCCGATTCGGATAGCCGACTGTCGTGTACGTGTAGTTCATGATATCCGTATCCCGGTTCTTGATGGACGGCTGTCCGAGAGTCTCCAGTAGCGAATCCAGTATACTGAGGCACGATGTCTTCGAATTTCCTACATGGATCAGGTGTATAAGGAGACAAAATACCCAGGATTACCAGATTCGCTTCCTTCCTCGATTCATCCTGATTTGTGGCATTGAGAAACTCTGTCCATACGTCGCGCTTCGAACTCATTCGTGCCCTTCTCCCAATACGCAATAGGTGGGAAGCCGCAGTTTTGCAAAAATCGCCCCGATATTTGCCAGTCGTTGATAAGCCTAGTCACTGCACGCTCCGAGGTCGGGAGGAAAAAGTGCAAGAGCCTGCCAGTATTGGGTACTATGGAAGATACATTTTTGATCAGCACACCGTTTAAGTCCGTGAAGGTGCATCCCCTTGTGCCTCTGACAATCCTGGAGTTTTACAACCGTCGCCAGGAAAACCAGGAGGTAATTGTCGGTAGGCCGCGTTGTTGCTGTTCTCATGCGGTGTAGGCACAATTATGGGGTCCATCATCAATGGCACTCTGGAGATCACCAACTGCTACTCTGTGAATTACGATCTGGAAGGAAATGAGATTGTGTGCAATGGGCGATGATGCTAACGTGGTAGACGGACGAGCAGAAGCAATTCAACGAGGGCCTGGCCAAATTGTACTCCACGGCGAATAAATCCGAGCAGATCATCGGCTGGTGGGCATTCTTCGCTCCGTTCACCGTGTAGGTTCTCCACCACGCTGGCTCCCGTGAAGGCGGAGAAGAAGTGGTATCAGCTCAACGCCTACTATAGATCCTTGTGCCAAGTGTTCAAGCCCGTAGGGGTCGGAATGGGGATTGAGGGTAGATCTTCCTCACTGTGAACGTGAGTTTCGAGGGCGAGAGCATTGACATCGATGCATATTCCGTCACATCCGTCGTGCTGAACACGGAGGTCCTCGCCATCAAGTTCACCAAGCTGCCTCTGAGCGCCTCCGCGTCCGCCGTGGAGAACCAGATCGTCACGGGCTTGGGATCCATCCAAAACGTGGGTACTGTTTAAGCGGTTGAGAAGTAGTCCGAGATTCCCAACAGCAATGCAGAGTCGTACAACGACCTGCAGAGTCTGAAGGCGGAGATGGAGTCTCTGATGAACACGCTGGAAGAGACGGAGAAGTACATCCAGCAGGTGATGAACAAGGAGATTACCCCCACGCCCGAGGTGGAGGTGCTGACGGCGTCTGACGCATAGAAGACGCGCAAGGTGTTCAACGCGATCGCCTCCGTGCCGATGGTGCCGAAGGAGGAATTCGTGGCGATGTTCAACAAGAAGCTGCAGGACTTCTCGCTGGTGTCGTACTTGAGCTCGCTGGCGTACGCCCTCGTGGAGAACGTGGAGGTGGTGAACACAACGGCGATTCAACGCAGTTAATCCGGGTGAAGGCTTTGTTGAACAAGCGTGATACTGCTTGGGGTTGGAAGTGTTGAACAAACACAATACTACTTGAGGTTGGAAGTGTTGAACAAACACAACACTGCTTGAGGTTGGAAGTGTTGAACAAACACAACACTGCTTGAGGTTGGAGATGAACTCCGCCACTTCCTTGTCCGAGGAGAGCTTCTGCATGTCCAGCGGGAGCTGGTAGAAGAGCTGCTCCGAGGGGAGCGTGCTTCCCTCCTCCTCCACCACTCGGTACACCAATTCCTCCTTGTCCATTATCGCATCCAGCTCCTCCTTCGAGAACAGTCCCGTGTTCATCGCGTCATCGTATGCCTCCACGTTCACCACCCACACCTTCTCCTTCTTGTCGATATACACGTCCATCGCGACTACCCATCACCTCACCCCTCCACCCTCACAGCGCACCACGGGGAAGCGGCCCTTCACGCGGTCCGCCACGAAGGCAGTCAGAAGAGAGCAAATCGCGTCTTTCTCCTTCACTAAGAAGGGGTAGAAGACACTCGTGTCGCGCTGGGACACTGCCTTTAGGGAGCCGTCAGCGATGTAGAGGCAGAACTCCATTGATGGGAAGTAGTTGCACCACCGTTGAAGGGCAATCACTGGAGACACGGATGGAAGCGCGGACCTGAAGATCACTCACGTGCGAGTTGCGTACACCCTGTTGAAGTCAGCGCACACACGATCGGATGTCTTTAACAGAAGCAGCACATGGCCTGGAGTGGAGCATTTTAGGGATCCCAGAATCCACGACGCGTCCTACAGATTAGGGTTACAATCAAAACTGCCACTTTTGTAGAACTCCAGTTGGATCGCACAAAACACTCTCCCCCAAAGTCGTCCAGCGTGTCTTGTATCTGTTCTTCTAGCTCGTGAAAGTGGTATACTTCCTCCTCTTCCTACCATTCACAACGAACCCTCTATTCCCACTTCTGCTTCGTCTTCTTCCTTCTCCGATTCTTCGGAATCACTTTCGATCTCTGTATTCTGGACACGAGGATCGTCTCTCTCCATGATTGGATTATGGGGAAGGACAACGCCGTCTAGAATCAACACAGTCAGACAAACAGACCCCTGAGCATATAGTCCAAGAACTCGGTGGAGACGTCGATGAAGCGCGTCCGCACTGTATTCTCTCTGAAAATGTGGTACCAGAAGTCAATAGAAAAGTATAGCGACGTTTCGGCGTCCTCCATTCCAGTGATGATTCCGACTGATAGAACAAACACCCCACATATGTTATACAATCCAATCCTCGTAAAAATGCATTATGCTGGCCTTCTTCACCTTCACGCTCTTCACGCTGTCATCGTCCTCAACCCACTCTCTCTTCGTGGGATTCCACTTCTTCATGGTACACAATATCCGCTGCGTGTGATATGGGTTCGGATTCTACACATCACGTCTCCCTCCAATTCCCACCTCCATCATCAGCTCGATCGGCAACACTCCCTCCGCCTCCACCTCCGTCTCTTTTCCCCGACTCTCCTTCAAGTGCTTGGAGTCCTTCCACAGCGACGCCGTGCAGTGCAGGGACACGTTGGTCGCCGGCTCCCCGATTGGCTGGCTGGCAATGGCAATTCGGTCATACAGCACCTCGAACTGCATTGTCCGCGCTGTGTTGTGACGAGGGACAATGGCCCAGCTCTTGTCTAGTGATCATGGGGTGGAGAAAAGAGTATAGGAAGAGTAAAAGGGTTTGGAAATGTAGTACGAGGTGAGGTGTTGGGGAGTCAACAAACACACGGCCTCGCAGAAGACGCGCTGCTCCACTCCCGGATTGTGATGCAGGGCGAATGCCTCCATGGAGGACACGCCGGAACGGAAGTAGTAGGTGTTGTAGGAGGTTCTGTTGAAGGCAATATCATCCACGGACAGATCGCTTTCGGCCGTAACACATGTCACTCTTCCCGCGGACGAAAGCGTGATATTCATGACTGCCATCCCCGAGGGGGAAAAGAAGAATTGCGAGACGAGCATGCTGAACTCTGTAATGTCTGTTGATTATGCTTACCCAACAGTAGCAACTTGGATATGGCCGTTCCACCGGTTTTCCTGTGAAGCGGGTCACGATTGCAGAAAACATGTTTCCGTTCTTCCCATCGCAAGGACTCAGCAAGTTCAGTAGCTACAGCTCACTTCTTCGACCCGTTCTCACCCCCACAATTCCCAAGCAACAGAAGAGAGCCGTGTAGTTTATCGAGTTGAAACGACGCTCCGTGATAGTTGTATACCCTTTTACATAGTTCCACATTCCTGTACAAAAAGTTCTTCTGAAGCCGTTTCAAACCAACACGATGAAACGCCACTTGGTTGGTTTGAACGCGTACTGATCGAAAGAGTGTTATAAGGACATGGAGGGGCTGTATATGAAGTGCTGAGCGAGCGAGAATGGAGGGCGGAGACCATTTCACAGATGGAAGAGATTTCTTTTTCAGTCTGTTTCTCCCATCCTCCATTGTTCCTATATTCATCAATGCCAGTGTTTCGCCGTGCCCATCATGGAAATGAAAATGGGCCTTTTTTTGCCAATTGATTCGATTCTCTTCTAAACCACACTTTTGTTGAGCAATCCGGCTGGAATGTCCTTGAATCCTACAATCCAAACAGGTCGGATTCGAGTGGATTCATGACGAATAGACGGCCTTCCCCTGTTGATGGTGGGGGAGACGATCCTGCTGCATAGACGCAACATGCGCCTAATCTCCGACATTGGAGGGTGAGTACTTCTCCAAGGAGTTGAGATGTAGCTTTAGCGTGAAGTCCGACGGCTGTCTCTACCTCACGACCCTGCGTCTGGTGTTTAAGGCGGACAACCCCACCAACACCTTCTATGGCTTGGTGATTCCCTAACGGAGGCAGTGAGTTGTAGGATGTACCTCTGATGAGCATCCGCGACGAGGCGTTCAACCAGCCGCTCTTCGGTTGCAACAACCTCACCTTCAACGTCGCCCCTCAGACCAACTGGGGAAACGGTCTGGCCTTCTCTGTGAAGTTCGAGTTCCGCAACGGAGGTGCGCAGACCTTCCTTCGTCTCTTCTGGAAAGTGATGAGCGGAGTGAATGAATGCCGCAACGCGCCGGGTCGTTCCTTCCCCCCACCCCTCACGTGTAGTGGCTGGAGTCGTCCCCGACGTGATCCGTTCCATCTCCTCGGGCCAATTCGCCTCCTCCGCCTTCGTGGACCCCTCGGACCCCACCTACATCTACACCGCGCAACCCTACACGCCCACCGCCGTACCCCTCCTCTCCACCTCTCACGTAGCCCGTGCCCCAGTACTACCCCGTGCCCTCCTACTACTCCCAGCCCTACACGCCGCCGCCCCCTCCCTACGACCCTCACAACCCTCCCCCTCCTCCCTATGACCCCAACCGCCCTTACCCTCCTGCGCCCACTCCCGCGCCGTACAACCCCAACAGACCGTACGCGCCGCCGAGTCCCCACAACCCGCCCCCATACAACCCGGGCCAGCCCTACACACCACCTCCTCCCGCGCCCTATAACCCCTCGCCCTCGCCCGGCATGCCTCCTCCACCGCAGCCCTACAACCCGGGCCAGCCGTACCCGCCTCCTCCGTACACGCCGGGCCAGCCCTACACGCCCCCTCCTCCCGCGCCTTACCCCGGCCAGGGGTACCCGCCTCCTCCCTACAATCCGGGCCAGCCCTACCCTCCCAATCAGCCGTACCCGATCGGCTCGCAGTCGTATAACACGGCTCGTCGTTTTCGTGCTTGTTGGAACAAACAGCCACTACTGGATCGTCTTCATCATGAACTCCGTGAACTCCTTCTCGCTCACGGCGCCATCGCCGTCAGCGTCCGCCGCCTTAATCATTTCATCGAGCTCCTCCTCCTTCACATCAACGCCAAGCTCGCGTGCGATCTTCTTCAAATCGCTCGACCGGATGCTCCCATTTGCGGCGACGTCGAACAGTTTGAACAGGGAGGCAGCATCGCATTTGTTCTACAATTCAAACCAGAGGGAGGATCCGCTACAGCCTCCGCGGTCACGAGTCTCTGGAAGGTGGGGAAATCGATCTCGGGGGTCTCCAGATCCACCATATCGTCCAGGAGCTGGAGAACCAGGATGCTCTTATCCTTGTCGTCCATGCTGTCAATCGTCTTTTTGAACTCGGCCACCGAGAGTTTTCCTGCGCGATCAGAAACAAACCCAACCCCTACCATCTTCCGAGCCGGCAAACACAATAAAGGTATTCTTAATCTCATTCACGTCTTCCGAGCGCAGAGAAGGGGGCAGGATAATATTTTGCGCTTCCATGTTCCTATCTTAAGAGATTTGGAAGGAATTGGCTTGTGGGATTGAAAGCGGGGATTTGGCTCCGCTCCCGATTCACTCATCGACTCTCTCTGGAACGCGACACTCCTTTCCATTTTGTCACAGCGATGAGTTTAAAGGAACGCTTCGTCCAACTGCTTGAAAAGAACGAGGATGTGGTTTTGGGACGCGCCTTTGAGAAGTAGGGATTGGATGACAAGGAGATCAAAAAAGTATTTGGAGAGGAGTACGCCGGACTGGTGGGAAGCATTCAGGAGCTGCTCGATGAAGTGATTGACGCTGGCCGCGTTTGTAATTCACGTAGAACCGCCTAAAGATCCTGCAAGGTCCGGACGGCTACGTGTTTCGCCTGACGACGCACGATCAGATTGCCAAGCAAACGCAGCTGGATGACTTGGGAGACGCGGAAATGCTCGTGTACCAGTGCATCGAACGGTCGGGAAATCAGGGCATTTGGATTCGAGAGATCAAGATTCGCACGGGGCTGCATGCTGTATGCCCTTCTCCCTTTACTCACGCGTAGTCGGCCATCAACCGGATTATAAAGAAACTGGTGCAACGCAAACTGATAAAGAGCTTCAAATCCATTGCGAGCAAGATGAAGATTATGTATATTCTATATGATATGGGTGCATTGCGGAGGAGAGGGATGAGCGGTAGAGCTCCCCAAAGACATCACGGGCGGACCCTGGTATTTTGAGCAGGAATTTGATACCGAATTCGTGGACATCATCTCCCAGTTTGTGCGCAAGATTCTCACGGAAGAGGTGGGTGTGATGGAATGTGAGTGATTCGTAGGAATCTGGCATGGATATCGGCTCGATTCTCCAGAAGATCACGCTGAGCAACATTTCCAATGTTCATATCCTGACTCCTTCTGCATGGGTGTCATTAACGCACAGCCTTGTCGGAGAAGGACGTGGAGCAGCTGCTCGAGAAGATGAGCTTCTGCAACGTGATTGAGCAGATCACCGACGCATGCGCTTGGGGGATGGGTGATGTGTAGCTGAAGGGAAAGAGAGTGTGGAAGCTGCGCAAGCCGACCACGTCGTATGACAACATTTCGTGCACCCCCTGCGGTGAGTGTCCCCTCTTCTACCGCTGCTTCTGCAATGCGGCGGTGAACCCGAATCGCTGTCCGTACATCAACCAGTGGTATGACCTGGGTGAATGAGTCCTTTTGTGCTGTTTGGTTCAGAGAAAAAGAAAAATGGGCCTACACGGGAATCGAACCCGTGACCTCTCGCACCCTAAGCGAGAATCATACCACTAGACCAGCAGGCCTCACTATGCCGCTTCTTATAGGCGGCTTGAGACAACACTCTCAAGCCGTTCCGCGTCCTCTCCATTATCCGGAAGAGGACTTGCGCCATTTCGCACTCTTCTGTTTTTGAAGCATTCTTGCTCTCCAAATTGACGAAGACAGCAACAAATGGGACAGAAGCATTCCAAGGAGGAATCCAGAGAGGAATCGGAAGAGCCAGAGCAGACAATCCCAACGCCGCACAAGAGGTCGAAGAAGCCCAGTCAACCCGACCCCTCCACGCTGCAAACGATCAGTGGTGGGGACAGCACGAAGAGCATCGACGCGCTTCTATTGCAAATGGGCATTCACACATCTCTCGACCACGACACCGATTCGGGTTGTTTCGTGCTCTTCCCGTTACGACTAGATGACTCGTCGGATTCGGAGGAAATTGTCATCCCTAAGGACGATTCGCAACTGAGGGAGATGGTTCAGGAGCTGTATGACAAGAGAATGAACCGCTACAAGGCGCGTCTGAGTGCGCTGTATCCGGAGCATAGCCAGTTGGGAAGTGTCGACATTTCCCGTTTTCGCACAGCGACTATGAGCGAGCTCGTCTCCTACCTCGACACGGCGACCCAGATGCGCTTGAAATCAGTGAACCACTACTTCCATAAGCTGATCCGGATTTCGCACTATGACGTATCTCTATCTGCGCGGACAGGCTGGGTGGACGTCATTCATCTCAGTTCGTTCCTGCGACGCATTCGTCTCTACGGCGAGCCCAAGGAGCACGATCTCCACCAATTCACCACGATGATTCAAAACGACAACTTCACCGAGCTGTCCTCGCTCGAATTCCACCACATCGGGGAGTGGGCGCTGCTCGAGATTCTCGAGGCATTGGGCCGCCATGTGCAGCGCGCCGTCGCTCTGGGCATTCTTTCTTCCTCCGTCCAGATCGAGCTCGTGATCCAGGAGTCGGATTTCACGCCCTTCTTCGCGAAGCGTTTCGCCGACGTAATCGACAATTCGCTGTACCACATCCTCTTCAGCATTCGCTTCATCACCAAATCGGTGGAGGGCCTCGAGCTGCTCCTCAAAAGCACACACTTCTCCGTGTGCTCCCACCTCACTCGCGTGAACTTCTCTTCCGTCTCCCTCGCGCGCCGTGGCTTCGAGCTCTTCCTTCACTCCCTCCTCGGCGACGCCTCCGCCACCGAGCTCCCGCGCCTCACCCACCTCCTCCTCTCCAACACCACGCTCACCGACGCCTGCATCGTCCTCCTCGTGGACCTGGCCACCGCCGGGCTCCTCTCCAACCTCATCGTGCTCGATCTCTCCAGCAACCGACTCACCGGCGCCGCTGTCGACGTGCTCACCACCATCGCCCGCCAGTTCCTCCTCCCCAACCTCGAGTCTCTCGCCCTCAGCGACAACCGCGACTGTGGCTACGGCTTCCTGGCGCCGCTGGCGCTGGCGCTGGCCGAGGGCGTGTGTCCGCTGCTGGGCTCGTTGGCGCTGAACCACTGCGGGCTGAACACCACCGACATGGATGCGCTGGGCGTGTTTCTCACGTCGCCCTACGTCGAGAACCTCCACGCGCTGGACGTCGGCAACAACCGCGGGGAACGCGACAGTCTGCCCCAATTCTTCCAGTGCCTTGCGCGCTCGCCCGCACTGCGCCTGCAGACGCTCAACCTGGAGGGCGTGGGACTGCACCCGAGCATCCTGCCCCAGCTGCAGGACTTCCTCGCCTCGCCCGCCCTGCCCGCGCTCCGCTGCCTCTGCCTCAACAACAACCAGCTGGACGCGCCGTGCTTCCTGGCTCTGCTGCGCGGACTGGTGGGGGCCCACGATCTCGAGCTCACGCTGCTCGACGTGTCCAGCAACGCCATCGGCGCCTTCGACGCCGCCGCCTGGGAGAGGTTCGTCTATGCCAGACGTACTCCGCATAATTTGAAGGGTGCGCACAAACCGCACAATTTGAAGAGCGCGCACGAGTTGCAGAGCCAATCGTCCCTCATCATCCATCGATTGGACTTCTCGCACAACCCGCTGTCCAACGAGGACCTCGCGTGGATCGCGCGCTTCTACGAGCGGTTCACGCAGATTACCCTGCTGAACGAGGTGGACTTCGAGGACAACAAGATCTCGGCACGCGGCATCGGAACCTTCCTGAACTGCTTCCCTGTGGACGTGCCGAGTGCGCTGAACAAACTGAGCGTGGTGTCGTTGTCGCTACGGTGTGTTGGAGAGGTGCTGCACAATTGGCTGTGCTCTCCCGCGGCGTCGAATCTGAAGAAGCTGGTGTTGACCAACTGCAACCTGTGCAAGATGGATTTGACGTACCTGATCAACGCGTTCGAGATTTCAGAGTACACGAACCATCTTCAACTCCTGCGACTCTCCGGCAATTACGAGGTGGACGACGACTTCATCAAAGATTTCATCCGCATCTATTCTGTGGAGGGACTCCTCCCCTTCATCTACGAACTGGATGTGAGCTACACGAGCGTTTCAAAAGTGGGAGCCTATGCATTGCTCGAGTTCTTTGACACCCATCCGTACTACTCTCTGCGCCGAGTGAATCTGGTGTACACAAAGATCTCGGACCACCGTGCCGACATTCTCTTTCAGGAGTTTAAGAAGCGATTTAAGGGTGGTTGCATGCTCTAGATTGAATCCTGTTTGTTTTCAACTATGAATTGGGGTGAATGGGATAAGCAGGAAACCAACACTGGGAGAGGCATCGAGGGGATCGTCTCCTTTCTCTTTCCCAAATAATCATCGTCAACAATTCGGTTATGGTAAGTTGGTGGATTTTGCACAGGATCGCTTGCTTATCCGTTTGAGTAGCCTTCCCAGAAGTCGTTCCGTACCAAGAGAATTCTTGCCAAGAAGATGAGACAGAACCGCCCCATTCCTCAGTGGTTCCGTCTGCGCACTGGTAACACCATCAGGTAGGGTTTGGACTGCTTTCGCGCGACTCTGTCTAACATCGCCATAGATACAACGCCAAGCGTCGTCACTGGAAGCGCACTAAGCTCGGCATCTAAGCAATAATTTCATGTTGGTTGATGAACTGTGTGACGGTTACTCTTTGTTGACTGATATGGCGTGTTTGTTTTCTATTCTTTCTCTTCCTTTCTCCCCTTTCCCACAAACACGCACACACATCGAGCTAGAACGTCTAGATCCTCCTGTAGAGATTCACACACAGCGTCGGCGCGTACACCTTGATGCAGTACTTGCACTCCCCCATGGGGTTCGCTAGGGTGTTGTGGAAGGTGGTCAGCGAAATGCGGTTGTCTCCGTAGTAGTCGGGCAGGTCGCTCTACTCCTGAGCGTCTGACACGAGATGCACAGTGAGGAAACAGCGGTAGGTTCCCGGATTACGCACGGGAACGCAGTAATCGGAGAAGCTGCGCTGGCAGTTGAAGTTGAACACAAACAGCAGGCCTCCCTTCTCAAAGGCGAGGACCTGGCTGGCTTCGTCCCGCAGCGTGACGTACTCATAGGAACATGTCTGCAGATCTCAACATCACTTCGCCTGTCTTCCCTCACTGTACTGGTGGCAGAGGTAGTTCGTGTCCACGTCCCAGTTGTTGACGTACTGGTACAGCAAGTCCCGATTGTCCCTATTCCTCATCTCCCTTCTCTCCTCCCACAGCAGACTCCACTGTCTCCGACAGTAGTGAAAGGAGTTCGCATTGCCCTCCCGCGGGAAATCGATCCACTCTGCCCATCACTCCCACCTCCCACACGCACCGGGGTGTCCGAACTCGTTGCCCATGAAGTTCAGGTAGCCCTCGCCGCCCAGCACCTTGGTCAGCAGGCGCACGAGGTGCAGCACGTGGATGCCCTGACTCACCACATTGCTCCGTGGCACCAGCTTCGACATGCTGTCGTACATCGCCGCGTCCATCAGCCAGAACGCCAGCGTCTTGTCGCCCACCAGCGCCTGGTCGTGGCACTCGTTGTAGCTCACGTACTTCTCGCCCACTCTGCGGGTCACGCCCCACGCCCACCGCCACCGCCGGTTGGTGATCGTGTACACGATCTCGCTCACATTCCAGTCCTCGAGCCGACTCTCCTTCAGCAGCCGGATCCACTTGTCTTCGCCTCACGCCTCCTACACGGCCTCACCGGCGATCGCCATGTTCATGCGGTAGTCAAACCCGATTCCGCCGTTGCGCAGCGGCGCGGCGAGCAGCGGATAGCCCGACACGTCCTCGGCGATGGAGAAGGCGGCTGGCGTGAAGGAGTGAAGCAGCTCGTTGGCCAGAGCCAGATAGGCAATTGCCTCGATGTTGACCTATTCCTCATCCTTCGTATTCGCTTCGACGTTGCTGTGGAAACCGAAATAGTCCTGATAATCGCCATTGAAGCCTCTCTCAATGGCGTGGTCGTTGTACAGCATGGACGTCACGCCGTCGAACCGGAACCCGTCGATTCGGTACTCTTCCACGAAGTACAGAATCTGGCCCAGCAAGAACTGCACCACCTCCTTCTTCTTGTAGTCGAAGCACTTCGAGCCCCACAGCGAGTGGGTGCCCGCCGCGCCGGGTGCGAAGTACTGGGTCTCCGTGCCGTCGAAGAGGTTGAGACCGTCTCCCTCGTTAGGCGAGGCGTGACTGGGGTTAAGCAACAAAGAAGAAGCGACCTTTGGACCAAGTCTATCACCACGAAGAGGCCGGCTCGGTGGATGGCGTCCACGAGTCTCTAGACATGAGCGGAGACACAGAAGCCCGCCTTGAAGTCGACGGGCGTGCCGAACCGTGAGGACACCGCATAGAACATGTTGCAGTGGTAGCCGAAGGAGGCGTAGTAGGCGTGCTCCACCACCGCCATGATCTGAACCTGCGCCTTACACCAGCATGCTGTGTCTACGCAGTTGTAGCCGTCTGCGACGATGCGAGGCAACACGGAGAGGAGGAAGGAGGTGTAGGTGGAGACGGCGGGCTCCTCGCCGGACATGCCGATGTGGCATTCATAGATGCTGTGTGTCAGAGAATAGGAGAGTGTGAACCGCAGACCGGAGTGATCCAATAGCAGAGGTGACTGTCGCGTAGGCATGGCGTAGGCATAGTCGTGGTTCTCAAAGTCCCAATACACGCCAACGTAGCTGCTTGTGTTGATCGGGTCCGGAATGGCGTAGTGAATGTGCGAGGGGACGCGATACACCCGGGTTCCCTCCCGCAACGTCAGTAACACCTTCACCTTCGACAAATGAGGAATCGCCTGCTCGTCTCCCTTGTCTGGCAGCCACACCTCGAACACATCATGCTCTAATCGATGCGCGGGGTGGGAGTTTGCATCCCAGTCATTGAAGTCTCCAACCAAACTCATCGCCGTCGCCTTTCCGATCCATTCACGGAATACAGTCCCCTTGGTCCCATCCTGCATGTGAAACGATAATTCCAAGTATACCCGGATCTCGCGTGTGAAACCAAGCTTCAGTGCTTCCCGAGCGAAATCGACCACCGACATGCCGTCCAGGTTGGTCTCCATGTAATTCTACAATTCAACACCATATCATTGCATACAAGAATGTAGTCGTGGCGGTTTTCGATCACAGTTCGATAGCAGTCGAGAGAGGCGTCTTCTATGTCCAGGCGTCTAGCCATTCCACGAAAACAGCAGAATGAAAGGAAAAGAATGGATCCACTTTGACAAGATGAGATGAAATGGCTTGTCAAACAAGAGCACTACATCCGAATCTTCTGACGAGTCGACTGATACCGGCTCTGTTGCGGATTCAGCTTCATCATGTCCTTCATCGTAATACCGCTGTGGTCCCGGCTCATCATGTCCTTCATCTCGGCCACGGTGGTGGGGATAGGCTTGCTGTTCTGTTTCCGCATGTGCACCCACTTGTACATCACCAACTGCTGGTCGTACATCCTCAGCACTTTATTCACGTACTCCACAGTCTGCGCATCACCCTTCGACTTCACACAAACCAGTTTTGTGTCCTGCGCCAGCTTCTGTCGGTCCGGCGACTTGATCGTTTGCGGTTTCGCCAGTTGGAGGGGCTACGCGTGAAGCAAAACTCAAAAACAAACCGTCATTGCGTTCAGAATTGACACGTACTTTTTCATTTCCTTCACCTCTTCCTACACGTAAGATCACGACAGTGGGCGAACCATTTTGCCAACTCCAGGAATGTGCGACTTCCAGCCGTTCGCTCCCGATTTTTCAGAAAGCCACTAAGCCATCACACTCTCAGAGAGAGAACAACAATGAACACTTCCTTGTACTCCTTCATGCTGAAGGTGTCATAGCTCGCCAACTTCTGCAGCATCTCCTTGAAGCCCTCGTCTATCCACTCACATGCGGCCAAAATGAGCTACCCATCGTCTTTTGCTTCTTCTCCTCAGCGCGATTTGCCAAATTCTCCTTGATGGAGGAGAAGACGCCGAAAGAGCGCTGGGGAACGAAGGAGGGGGAAGATTGCGCGAGCGCGCTCGGGAGCCGCAGCGACAGTGCGGACGCTCTCTTGCAGCCGGTCAGCAACAGACTTGCGAACATTCAGGCAGTTACTCCCAGGAGAATACCCAATTGTGACCAACAAACAGCCTCACACGACTCACTCCGCACAGGACGCTTGCAACTCCGGCAGGAACTACGGATCACAGCCCTCCTCTTCCCTAACCTGCTTGGCCGGCAGAATGTCCGTGCTGCCGTACAGCACCACGCGGGCAGGGTTCTGGCTCTTCGCGTACGTCTGCAGGTACTGGTACTCGGTGTAGTTGCCGCCGCCGACCACGAAGACAATCACATCTTCATACACGCTCTTGCTGCCGTCGGAGGGCAGGATGGTGCGTCCCGTGGAGGGGTCGTAGTACCCGTACGCCTCGGTGAGCGAGGTGCTCTTGCCGCTCACCAGCTCGTCCACGATCTGCACGATCACGCTCTGCTCCTCGTCGCCCAGAATGTTCTTCACGCCCGCCTTCGCCAGGTTGAAGAAGCCCGTCGTGGCGCGGAACAGCGAGTTGCGGATCGACGAGTCGCCTTCGCTTGACACGCCCATACGCTCTTACTGGTCAGATTGCGCTCCGACGCGTTCTTCGTGATACGGAACGATTTGATGTACTCGTACGCCTTCAGCAGCGCCGCCGCGCCCTCCTTCTCTCCTGCGGGGAGCGTCTCCACATACCGCGTGAAGGCGGCCTCCGCCGGCGCCACCACTACATGTGAGGCGGCTCCCGCGGGGATACCGTCCTTGTCGCGGCAGAGCGCGCAGATGCAGAGGAGCCGGACCTTGTCCTCCAGATTCCCTTTGGTGGTCAGGAACTGCGTCAGCCGCGCCATGTCCAGCTTCCCGTCGTTCTTGACCGTGTTCTCCAGATCGTAGAAGTTGGGGATCTCGCGCTGGTTGATCTGCTCCATCACCGCTACGCCTTACGCCACGCCCGCGCGCACACCCTTCAGAATGGTCGTGTGCTTCTCCAACTCGCTCTTCTGGCCCATCAGCTCGGGCAGTGACTCCACCGCGTTCTTCAGCATGCCTACGCTCACACGCCGCCCGCACGCCCACTCGTCTGGCCCTCGCCCACGCCCGCGCCACTGGTCATGCCGCGCACCGCCTCCACTTTCTTCATCACCTCCTCCATGCGCGTCTTGTTCGCCTCGATCGCGTCGGGGAACAGCGCAACTACGGCTAATCACTCACCTCGTCACCCACAAGCATAGTCACGCCAGAATTCGTCCTTCGTCTTGTCTAGATAGAAGGAGGTGGTGTTGGGGATGATCACGCGATTGCTCGAGCACGCCAGCAGGTCGTACACCAACGGCTACACCTCACACAGCACGGCGGAATCTGCCTGGTAGTGGGAAGTGTGTTCCAGCGCCGACACAAGGTCCACGTCACGATCCAGCACCACCAGAAGCGGATGGCGGAGGCACGGGCCCTTGTTGCCCTGCGTGTGCTGCAGCAGGTTCATTCCCGACTTCTAGCCATGAGCCGATTCCCACAGGAATACGATCTGGTCGCGGATCAGCGAGGAGAGAGTGGAGGCGATCATGCTGGCGGCGCCGTTGGGCGAGCAGCGGATGGTGGGAATGGCGGACAGCGACATGACCAGGGAGAGCAGTTCTTGGGGCACCACCTGGCCGATGACGTGCTCGATCTAGAGGAAAGGGGACTGGCAATGCGCACCTCCTTAGGGTCCGACTGCGGATTGCTGATCAGCGAGTAGACATGGTGACGCTGGAAGGTGAACAGCGAGGGCTCCAGCGCGATGCCGCCGACATAGCAGTCGTACACCTAGGATGAAGACAAGCATGAGGGAGAACTCGGTTGATGCGCTGGGCGCACTGGTTCTCCACGCAGAGCTGGGCGAAGAGCGTCATGAGCTCTCTCGAGATGCTTGAGGAGAAGTTGATATAGTTGATCTCGTAGATAGGGGCGGAGCAGTCCCTCACAATCCGGCGGACGTTCTCTTCCGTCGGCTCCACGTAGTACACAGCGGGCACTCCTTTGATGGGCTCTCGTTTATCCATGATCTGGAGATGGAGCGTCACTCCATTTCTCCGAAGATCCGAATTGCTGAAAAGTGGCGTAATCTGCTGTTTTGTGTATTGGTCGAGACTAGGGCACCGTTAGAGTGAATTCGCACATGGCACACTCCGCTTACATCAACACCTTCCACCTGCCCATGGCTCCGACATCCGTTTCACTTCTACGCAAATCAGACAGACAGAGCGAAAGGAATTACCCTGGCAGCATTTCGTCATCATGGTTGGAAATATCCAGAATCGTTGTGATCAAATCTTCGGGATCAGCTCTTTCTCCCGAAACCCACTCTTTTGTCTCTCTTGCAACGACATTTTTTCGAGTCCGTAGATTCCTCACTGGTGGGGGTAACACAAGAAAAACAGAACGACTATGTGGCAATGCGGTCACAATGTCTTCACCTGTCAAACAAACAGCCGGACGCAATACAGTAAAGCCGATCCTTTAGTGGGACTTCTCGCTCGAGTCGCTAACATCGTCCAGATCGTCCGAATCCTCGTCCTCGCTGGAGCTCACCTCCGGCACGCTCTCCGACTCGCTATGCAGATCCTCGTCCACCTTCACCACCTTCACCTTCTTCTCCTCCTCCTCATCGGAGCTATCCACCTCCTCCACGTCGCTCATCTCCTCCATCGAGCCTACGCTTCACCGCGCCTCCGCATGCCCACGCAGCTTCGCGTACTCCTCCTTGTACTTGCTCTCCAGCTCCTCGAAGTTGGTCGCCACCTCCTTGCCCAGCACGCTCCACACAGGCAGCTGCTCCGCGTAGGACACGCTCGAGCACGCCGCGTACTCCGAGAAGGCCGTGATCACCGCGTCCATCTGACGCTTCACGTACATGTCCAGCTCGCCGTTCAGGATCATCTTCGTGAAGCGCGTCAGGTACTTCTTCTTGTGCGCCACCTCCTTCTCGATCTGGTCCACCGTCGCCTGCGCCTTTGCCGCCTTCGCCTTGTTGCCCTTGCGCTTGTTGATGTGCACCTCGAACAGCGCCGCGTCCTTCTTGTGCCACAGCTCCACGTAGTTGTTCTACGCCTCACGCCGCGCGCCCTCGTCCACCAGGTACACCCAGCGACGCTCCAGCAACTCCGCCAGGCCTTGCGTCTGCAGCAGAATTCCCGCCATCTCCGTGTCCAGCGCGCGGCCACCACGCATCGGGATGAAGTCTGCCGCGAAGAACCACGCGTCGCACGCCTTCGTCGTCGCCTCCAGGTTCTTCACGATCACCGCGTTCTCCTCCTGCAGCGCGGGCGCCGTCTTGAGGCTGGAGTAGTCCATCACGCGCGTCGCCTCTAGCAGCTCCTTCAGCGAGGACGCCATCGCGTCGATCGACTGTGTGAACGCGTTCTGCCGCGCCACCATCGTCTGGATGCTCTCCACCGCCTTCGTCGTCACCGCCACCAGCTTCGCCACCTGCTCCTTGAACGCCTTCAGCGGTCTACGCCTCACGCTACTCACTCACGCGCACGCCTCCACCTCCTCCGCACACTTCACGTGCGTCATGAACGCCTGATAGTGGTCGAAGCCCTCGTTCTCCACGCGGTCCTTCTTGCTCTGCGCCTCACGCCCCCGCGCCGCACCCACCTTCGGCTCCGTGTTGTGCAGGCAGAGCGAGTCCTTCTCGGGCACGCGCCCCCAATTCATGCTCGGCACGCTGATGAAGTCACGGAACGTGGCGTCCATGCGGATGTACGGGATGCGCACCGCGTCGTTCAGCCACTTCTCCAGCGCGCGCATGCGCAGCAGTACCGTCTCCTCCGACGTGTTGTTCACCGCCTTCTTCGGCGGCAGCGGGTTCAGCAGGATCGCCGGGTAACGGCGCAGCAACGTCTCGCGCAGCGCGTCGAAGTCGCTGTAGCGGCGGCGAAGCTCCACCTTCAATGGCATCAGCGTCACCAGGTACGTCGTGTACGGCTTCAGGCGGTTGCCCTCCTGGCGCGGGTCCGTCACCTACGCATCAAAGACTAGAAGTTGGGCAACGGTGAACGACATCTCGTCCTTCATCACCTTGTCGATCCATTCTTTGTGCTTTTCGATAAACTCCATGTCTTCAATGGGCTCGTCCTCATCCGACGACTCTCCTACCCGATCATCCCCTCCCCCTGTGCAGTACCATCCCTATCCATAAAACCAAAACAGAGCACCTACGCCTTCTTCGACTTCGGGCGGGGCGAGTTCTCTCTCTTCTTGTCCTTCTTGTCCTTCTTGTCCTTCTTGTCCTTCTTCTTGTCCTTCTTGGGGGAATCTACGCATCACAGAAGCAGAAGCGCAGTGCCACCATCGCTATCAGAAACGTCCGAAGGAACGGAAACATCGGACACGCTGCTTGTCGAAACGTCCGAAACGTCCAAATCAGACACATCCGAAATGCTGACGTCAGAATCGTCCTTCGCCTTCTTGTGGGACTTCTTATCCTTAGCCATTTCTACCAGAGAAGGTTAGCCGCCTGATTGTTTGCCCAGAACCCATTCAAAACGCAAAACACAAAGATTTGACAACCATACTCTCAATATCCACGAATATCTGGAAATAGTGAATGAGTCTAAGAGATGATCGAGGGCTCGCCCCCGCAATCCGTCCATAACCGCGGAACCCAGTTGAGATCACGCCCTCTTCCAACAAACAGGCATACAGCACAAAAACACAACGCTAGTACCGGTCCGACTCGGAAAAATGGGATTCCTCGGTCATCATCCCATCCCCATTTCCCCGACTGGACAATCCACCCCTTCTCGCTTCACTGTCCTTGGAAACGATCAAGGGCGCAGATTCCACGTCCTCCACCTACCCATTCATACCCCGCAACAATTCCTACAAAGAAAACTTGGAGGAACGGCGGCAACTGCACAGTACGGACAAACAGCTTGCTGCGCAGCGATCGTTTCCGCAGACAAGCATGCACACCAACACCTTCCCATCACTCCCCTCAGCAGTTCCAACAACACACAAACAGGATACACAGCCATGCAAAGGAGGAGAAACACCCAAAGAGGGAAAGGATGAGCAGTTGGCCTACGAAACACAATCACCCGTCACTCCTACAAAGCAGTCCGAACAACAATGTCGCATACAGCGGAACCGGATACCCGAGTATGACAATGCCCTGAGCAAACATGACCCCCAGCACCCTAACAGTCACAACCACGCACACACATCAACAGCCATCCCATAGCAATCAGGATGTAGCAAATCGCAAGCAGGGGGTCGAACACCCTAGTGCTCAATGCAACCCAGAATCGAGAACATTTGCAATATCACAAACAGTACGAATACGACTGTGTAGTTTCCGCAATAAAAGAGAAGGTTAGTGAGGCAGCGCGTAAAAAGACGGTTGCTTCTCCATTCCGGCATCTTGAACCCGCTGAAGAAATCCTTCCACGGTCTCTACGCATCGCAGACCAAGCCAAGTCCCTACGACCTTCCCCACGGATTGCTTTGAAAAGGAAGTAAACGCCTCTTTTAACGCTATTACTAATATTCAACAGCCAGCCCCACTTGAATCGACGCTTCTCCGAAACGACATACACGATTGACTGGAACAAACAACCCAAGTACTTCGATAAACCTCTCAGCTTCCCCTTACATCGACTTCACCTCCCACACACGAATCACGTTATCGGTGTAGCCAGTG
>OIWT01001450.1_pt1 | contig 28419 bp, 35 predicted proteins | sample 1587701 | NCBI WGS metagenome assembly OIWT01 (sample SAMEA3888904, study PRJEB22519) | human gut metagenome | biome: human gut; feature: human-associated habitat; material: faeces | place: Denmark | collected 2009 | reverse complement strand
GATCCCGAAGTGCTGAACCATCTGGAAAAAATATCGACCATCGCCGAACAGGCCGGGCACCTGACCAGCCAGTTGCTCGGTTTCGCGCGGAAAGGGAAATACCAGGTCACCGACCTCGACCTGCGGCAGCTCCTCGAAAACAGCCTCGGGCTGCTCGGGCCGCGCAAGCAGCGCGACCTCTCGGTTTCGGTCGACGTGCCGGACGATTTGAAACCGGTCCGCGCCGATTCGCTCCAGCTCCAGCAGGTCATGCTGAATCTGATGATCAACGCGATCGACGCGATGGCGAACAACAAGGGCGAACAGATTCTGATCATCACGGCCGGGCCGGCCGACGCCTCGCCGGTTCCGCTTGAGCCGCCGCCGGAACGGGCCGGCATCAATCCCGCCGACTACCTCTTCATCCGCGTCTCCGACAACGGCGCGCTGCTGAGGATGTTCGGCGGCGGCAGCGGCGGTGGCGGCGGTGGCGGAGCTGAAGAAGCGCGAGGGCGCGCTGCAGGGCGCGCTGCAGGCGGAGAAGAAGAGCGTGCAGACGATGCAGGCGCGCGTCGCCGATCTGCAGCAGCGTCTGAAGGTGGCCCTCGCCCAGCGCAAGGTGCCCGCCAAGCCGGTACAAGCTGTGCAGCAGGCGCAAGCCGCGAAGCCGGTGCAGGTCGTGCAACAGGTGCAGAAGGTGCAACAGATGCAGCAGGCGCAGGCAGCGAAACCCGTGCAGCAAATGCAAGCTGCGAAGCCTGCGCAGCAAGCGCAGCAGACCCAGCCGGTGAAGGCTGTGCAGGCTGTGCAGCAGGCACAAGCCGCGAAGCCGGTGCAGCAGGCACAAGCCGCGAAGCAGGCGCAGCAGGTGCAGCAGGTGCAGCCCACCCAGGCGCCACAGCCCGCGCCAGCCATGCAGCAGGCCCAGAAGGCCCAGCAGGCGCAGCAGACCCAGCAGACCCAGCCGAAGGCGGAGGAGGGTCCGCACGGTCCGTTCACTCGCCGCATGTCCGCGGACGCCTCACCGTTCACGTCACCCCCGGCGCGGCTGTTCGCGGGGCTGCTGAACACGCAGGCGCAGCCGAAGGCGGAGGAGAGCGCGCTGAAGAAGGCGAAGGCGAACGACGGGAGCGCGGTGGAGACGGCGACGCTGAACGAGAAGATGATGACGCGCAAGCAGCGGTTTGCGTGGGCGAACCGAAGCGGTGTGATGTGTAGTGAGGGCATGAATGCTCAGCAACAACCCCACCAGCAACAACAGCAACAACAACAACAGCAGCAGCAGAGGAGGAAGGAGGGTTTGCACGGAGGACGTGGCTGAGGCGTAGTGATGAGCAAGCAGGTGTACCTGCTGCGCCTGCGATACATGATCTTCCTGCGGCCGCACCTCACGCAGATGAAGCTGCTGCTGGAGCGGGGCGAGACGGTGGGAAAGAAGCGATTCCCCGTGGCCTTGCTGGATCACGTGAAGAAGCAGATTGGGCTGACAGACGAGGAGTACCAGAAGGTGATGAGCATTCAGACGGAGGAGGACTTGAACCGGTTGTGCGGAATGAGCAATTCGAATTGGCCTGTTTGTTTCACTCAACCGCCTTCTCATTCAATGCTACACATGGGATGGACAACTGGCGTCACATTACTGCCGTCATTCCCAATTCAACCAAAACAGTCTCTACTTTTGGCAGTTCACCTATCAAGAATCAAATGCCTGCGGAATTCCAGCATTGTTCTCATTGTTGCATGTATCCCCTAATCCTGTTCATCATCGCGATCTTTTCGATCTTCAAAACGACGCATCCTGTAAAGCAGCCCATTATCATCGCGTATTCCATCCCCCGGAAACAGGAGCCTGGTTTTCGACAGTTGGATACCATGGTTCGCAACGTGGCTGTGGACAATGAAGTGCTCCTCATGCTGGTGGACAAAGGGTACTATAGCATGTTCATGAGCAACTACATTTACGGAAAGATGGATAAGATGCCCAATGTTGTGGTATCTGTGATGGACATTGGCACCTACTACGTATTTCATCGAACGGGAGTTCATATCGTAGATGCTGAAGAAGAAGCATATTCCCGTGGTCTTCTTGGACCCCGCCTACTTCCATGGCTCCTTCCAAGACTCCTTTTCCGACTACGGGTCCTCCGAGTTCAACTTCAAGATGCGGATGAAGCTGGAGCTCGTGAAGCACGTGCTGGAGAACGGGTTCAACGTCCTGTACGCGGATTGCGATGTGACCATCTTCAAGAACCCCTTCCCCTTCTTCAAGAAGTACCCCGGGTACTCGATCGTCGCCCAGCAGGATGAGACCATCTGCGCCGGCTTCATGTACCTGCGGCCCTTCCGCAACACACTGGACTTTTTGAACCTCGTCTCGCAGAAGCTACTCACGACCGACGCCCACGACCAGGACATCATCGTCAGCTTGCTGCCCATGTTCCCGCTGAAGTACGCCCTGCTGCCACAGAACCGCTTCCCAAGTGGCGGCGTGTTCTTCGACCAGTACCAGTACTACTGGGACCGGCGCGAGGACGAGCTGTACATCTTCCACAACAACTACGTGATCGGCAAGCGCAACAAGGAGCTGCGCATGCGCGAGATGCACCTGTACGTGGTGGACGTGGACGGCGAGTACAGCGACCCCACGCGCAAGTACCTCACCTTCGAGGTGGCGGACAACAGCAACCTGGAGGCCGTACTGATGAAGATGGTGCAGATGGCGAACGCGCTGAACCGCACGCTGGTGCTGCCGCCCACGCGCTGCGCGGACTTCACGGCGCGGTGGGTGTGGTGCAACATGTGCTCGATGCAGCCTTTACAGTGTTACCGCTCGGTGCTGGATCTGGCCAACAACGGCTACCGCGAGTCCGTGTTCTTCACCAACGCCAAGGTGCCGAAGGACCTGAAGTACGAGGACGCGCACAACGCCATCCACCGCTTTGACTCACGTTGCAACCCCGCCTACGCCTACCGCAGCACCTTCCCGGCGCACCGGCAACACCGCAACCCGACCGTGTGCCACGCCTGCCGGGGATCCACGTCGTACTGCGAGACGCGGTTCGGCTACAGGCAGAAGGAACGTGTTTTGAAATTCTACTCTGTGTGGCGTGTTTGTGAACAAACAGACGAGGCAAAGTACTCTTTCAGACGGCGCTCCATGTTCTCCTTCATGGAAATGTTCAGCAGGATCGTCTGCTCCGCGATGTCGATGGACCGCGACACCTCCTTCAGCTGGTTCTCCGGCAGCGCGAAGAACGCCTTGAACTGCTGGTACTCCGCCTCCGTGTCCAGCACCGAGCCGCCCGCCTCCACGAAGTAGCCCAGCATGTTGAAGGACTTCTTCAGCGACTCGCGCAGGTCGCCCAGGTGCTCGCGCAGGTACTCCCAGCACAGCTTGCTGTGCTACGCTCGTACACATCCCTCACGCCTACCTTCCGGTTGCGGCACACGCACGCGAAAGCCTGGTACGTGTCCTGCTTGCGAATCGTGCCGTCCAGCGAGAAGTTCAGCACTGCATACAGCAGCGACGGGTACTGGCTCTGGCCCAGCGCGCTCAAGATGCGTCGCTTCTCCACGCCCGTCGTCTCCTGATACAGCGCCATCAGCTGCACCATCGCCTGCTTCGCCTCCGCCTCGCTGCACGCGCGCAGCCCCTGCGCCAGACACAGCGCGCGGATCTCCGGGTGGCACGCCTTCTCTACGCCTCACGCCCTCGCCGCGGCGCCACCGTCATGGTCCTTCATGAACGCGTGGTAACGGCGCAACGCCTCCTGCACCGCCACCGGCTCCTCGCACAGGCTGCACATCACGCGCAGGATCTGCGGGCGCGCCGAGGTCATCTCCGTGCTCTCGCCCTCCGCCGCGTCCCAGCCGCAGCGCGCGTACGCCTTCTCCATCCTGCGATTGAAGCCATTCTATGCGTCTACAGCGACAGCGCGAACGCCTGGAACTTGGCCTTCAGCGCCGCGTCGTCCTCCGGCACGAAGTGGAAGAACTAGAGGTGAGATCATGTTCGCGCCGCCACGGAGAGAAGGAGCGTCGTGAGCACCTCCACCACCGACGGGTCGCTGTCGTCCTTGTAGCTACGCCTCAGCCGTCCGCGCGGGCCTCACGCCTGCATGAAGTCGAGCACCACATCGGGCGCCACCATCTGCGCGTTGCACAGTCGCTTCAGGTCCTTCAGCAGCTGGATGCGGTCCAGCGGCGCCAGCTCGCCCGCCGCCACGGCCGCCTTCAGCTTGGCCAGCAGCGCGGGCGGGTACTGGACCAGGCACAGCGCGTTCTGGTTCACCTTCACCCACTTCTCCGCCATCTTCGCCTCCAGCAGCCGGTCGAACGCCTCCGCCGTCTCTTCCTGGTACAGGAACGGTGTGACTCCCGACGGCGTGACGATGGTCAGGGGAATGCGCCACGCACTCGCCGCCGTCGGCACCGCGGGGTTGCTGAAGAAGCGCTGCTGCGACGACGAGATCTTGCCGCCATCGCACGCGATGCGCAGCAGCGGGTAGCCCGGCTCCTGCGTCCACCTGACCGTCACACGCCCCCACGACCCCAACTTCTTCATGATGGCCTCGCAGTCAATGCCACTTCCCTCCTGCAGCGCGCGCCACAAGTCCTCGGTGCAGGCGTTCTGATAGCGGTGACGGTTCAGGTAAATCTCCATGCCATTACGGAATGCCTCGCGGCCGATGAAGCTGGCGAGCATGTGAATGACGCTAGAACCCTTGTTGTAGGAGATGCCGTCGAAAATCTGGTCGATTTCGTCCGGGTGGTCCACCTTGACCTCGATGGGGTGCGTGGAAGGCAGGGCGTCGTCATAGAAGGCGGTGCAGAAGGAGTCGCTGTGGGTGAGGCGGCGACGCGCGGGTACTTATAGAACTCAGTGAACATGTGCCACTCGGGGAAGAGGTCGTCCACGCAGCAGTACTCCATGTAGCTGGCGAAGCCCTCGTTCAGCCACAGGTGCGTCCACCACTCCATCGTCACCAGGTCGCCGAACCACTACCGCTCAACCCATAATGGTTCTGTCACCATGTGCGCGATCTCGTGCGACACCACCAGCGCCACGCGGTGCTTGTTCGCCACGGTGGCCAGGTGCTCGTCGATCATCAGGTCCACCTCGCGGAAGGTCACACAGCCCCAGTTCTCCATGGCTCCCGCGGCAAAGTCGGGGATGGGCATCAGGTCCATCTTCTTCAGCGGGTAGCCCACGTGGAAGAAGTCCTACGATGAGAGGAGGAGAAAAGTCATACGGAGTAGTAGGAGATGGCGTGCAGCGCCACCTTCAGCGCGAACTCGCCCGAGGAGGACTTGCCGAGCGGCGTGTAGCTACGCGTGAACAAACAGGAGAAACACAACCAGTTGACTTCCACGCCCTCCTTCGTGTAGCCCGTCACCTTGTCGAACTCGCCCACCACGAAGGCGATCAGGTACGTCGACATGATGGGCGTCTCGGCGAACTGGAACACGTTCTTCGTCACGCCATTCTTCTGGATCGTGTCCTTGCGCACGATCGGCATGTTGCTGACGGCGGTGAAGCCGACGGGCGTGGTGAGGAAAATGTTGAACTTGGCCTTGAGGGCGGGCTCGTCCCAGCACGGGAACGCCTGGCGCGCATCGGTGGACTCGAATTGCGTGGTCGCCATGTAGCGCTCCTCTCCGTCGACGATGTACTTGCTGCGGTAGAATCCCTGCAGATAGTCGTTGAGAATGCCCGCGAACGCGACGTGCAGGCGGATGGAGCCCTCCTTCATGGGGGTCGCCAGATGGAAGACGACACGCTCCTTGCTCTTGTACACCGTGAATCTACCACTGATTCGCTACAACGGGCCGTACTCTTCAATCTCGGTGGTTACGCCTCCAGCCGTGACAGAGGCGGACTAACGACATGAGCAGAGGAAACGAAACATCGTACGGCGATCGAGAGCTCCTTCGCGTTGAGCATGATGAAAGAGGTCTCCTTCTTCACCTCCAAGTCGACGTCAACGGTTCCGGAAAAGACCCACTTCTTCAGGTCGATGTCGTCGTAGTGAATATAGTAACTGGATGGTGAGTGAGCAGACACAATACGAACGTGACAGGGACAACGTTGTCCGGCAGTCGAGTCTGTTCTAATGCGGCTTCCATGATGTAGATAATCTGAATAAGTGAGAAGAAGCCTTGGGAATTGAGAGTCGGCCCCGAATCGCGGCAATTCCCGCGGACCCCGGCTCCGACACGTACAGTGTGGGCTCTCTTGAACATCAAGGAACAACGCGACACACCAAGGAGAATGCGATATTCTGCGCCATAGAGAAGGTATTCCATCACCCAAAATGTTTGAACGACTGCGTAAGGCGAGCCAGAGGGTGACAAAGCGCGAAAACCTTGGATTGGGGACCTTTGGCCTGGCCCCGACCCAGGAAAAGGACACATCCCTCTGCGGTGTGATCCGACGCGAAGCGCTGCTCCCCGATGAGCTGAATACGACGGATTTTTCAAAGGAACAGCGAAAGAAGAGAGCGGACGTTGGTTGCGCGGATTTCTGTTGACCTTCGTAGGCCGTGAAGGCGCAGCAGGAAATGGATGAGCAGGTGTTGAGTGTGCAGCTCGATGCGTCTAGAATGGTGGACACGTTCGATCCGGTCCCCGAAGTGATCGTATCCGCCTGCTTTATGTGTGCTCATGGGAATAGAGAGACTATCCGAACGATCCCGACATGGATGAGTTCTGGATGATCAAGACGGAGGGCTTGCTGAAGTCGCAGCTGGAGATTGTCGACGACCACCTGAACCGCGCCGTTTCCGCCAACTACAAGGACTTTTTGACGGGCATCCGACTCATCCAGGAGATTGACTTGGATCTCAGCCGCTCCGACATCTACATTCAAAACACACGCCGCATGCTGAAGGACTCCATGGAGACCATCACGATCATATCCTTTTTGGACTGGGTCTAGACCCCTTAACCGCACCCCGGCTTGTCGATCGCGAACCAGCGCCGCAAGGAACTCCGTCTGCGCCAGGTGCAGAGCATCATCGAGACGTTCAAGGACCTGACGCAGGTGGAGTCGACGCTGCAGAAGGTGATCGAGAAGGGCGACATCATCAAGGGCGTCGAGATCGCCTCCCAGCTGGAGTCGATGATCATGTCCGAATCGCTGATGCAGTACACCTGCCTCGACCCGATGAGACGGCGCATCGAGGAGCTGTGGCCGCAGCTGAAGGAGAAGCTGATCCAGGTAGCGGTCGGCGCCTCCCTCCATTCTAGAACATTCGGGACCAATTGATCAACTTCGACCCAGTGGTGTACGCGAACGTGTTCCGCACGTACAGCGTGCTGGACGCGCACCTGCTGTCGATGGAGACGCAGAAGATGAAGAAGCAACAGCTGGAGGCGACGCCGCGCACGCCCGCCAAGGAGGAGGAGAAGGAGGAGGACGAGGAGGTCAAGAAGCTGGTCAAGAAGAAGCCGGCGAAGAAGGACAGCTACTGCGACGTGCTGCAGAAGTGCGTGTGAGGGTGAGTGCTGAGTCGCAGGTGCGCGTGCGGCGTGATCGGCGAGCTGGCGGAGAGCGGTCTGAAGGAGTACCTGCTGGTGAGCAAGGAGACGATCCTGCCGCGCGACCTGCTGCTCCAGATGGGCTACACGCAGCTGTGCGCCACGGTGAAGGCGGTGGAGGTAGCAATACTTAATGCATGTGAGCGTAGCTGCCGAAGGCGCTGCGCAGCGTGATGCTGCCGATCGCGGCGGTGCTGCACAACTTCTACCTGGTGTGCCAATGGCACCGCAAGCCGTTCGAGGAGGAGTCGTACGATCTGGACGCGCTGCACCGTCTCAACGTGATGGAGCACGAGGAGGAGGAGATCGGCGCCGAGGGCGAGAAGGACCTGGCGGCGTACGCCATGCCCGACCGCGAGGGCGTGAGCGGCGCGACGCTGCTGCAGGTGCGTCGGCAGCTGCGCGTGTGCCGCCGCGCGCTGTGGCAGTTCAGCCAGCGCATGATCAACGACTTCATTGACTGCTGCAAGCTGGACAGCGGCACGGTGCACCTCGTCAAGGAGATCGTGGTCAACGACCTCTGTCTGTACTTCACGCAGGTGGGTATCGTGGCGGTGGCTGAGGCGTAGATCGGCAAGGTGTTCTGTGGAAGCGAGTCGGCGGAGCTGAAGACGAAGTTGGCGCAGAAGCAGTGCCGGTACGTGGAACAGCTGCATGTGAGCACCCTGGAAGTGTTCAAGAACAGTCTGGAGACGGAGATGTGGCAGGTGGAACAGAACCGCGGGAATGACCCCTAGCCGTTCCCGATGAAGCTGGCAGAGATGAACGGGTTCCCCGGGCTACTGCAGAGCACGCTGGCGATCCCCGAGGAGGACGACATGTTCCTTCGCAGCAGCAGCAGCAACGTCGAGACGGTGTTCGTGAACTGGAAGAAGGAGGGCAACTGCTTCGAGGAGGGCAAGAAGCTGCAGCTGCGCACGGCCAAGCACCCCGACGTGCTGAACAGCATCGACAACGCACTGATCCTCACGGGCGTGGGCATCAACGCCTTCAGCAAGTCCGTGAGCAAGTACATCGACCTGATGCTCCACATGCCGCTCGCCGCCGACTTCGTTCTCGCCAAGCTCCTCAACCTCGTCGACTACTACGTCTACGCCGTCACCACGCTCTTCGCGCCCTCCTCGCTTCTCAACACGCTGTTTGTCCGGACCAACGGTGCCGAAGTCTATCCGCACATCGTGCCCTTCATTCGCCGCTGCCAGAGCGTCTTCTTCCCCACGGAACCTGTCGAGGTCGACGAAACGGCCTCTGCACGTGACCTGGCGGAGCGTCTCACGCCACTCAGCGCGCTGTCCCCCGAGGCGGAGGAGAATTTGGGCGTGAGGGTCTCGTCGCGGCGTGACGCGTAGCTGCCACAGCCGGTGCTGAGCGTGGACGAGAGTCTGCTGGAGGAGAACGTGGAGGTGCGTCGCATCATCGCCGCCGAGAGCACGCGCCTGTTCACGGCGCTGTTCGCGGCCATCAACGACCGCGTGTGCTCGCTGGCGCCGCTGGCGAAGAGCGCGGCGATCCAGGCGTACGTGCGCGAGCTGCCGGACATGACGCAGGATCTGTGCCGCATGTTCTATCGCTGCTCGACCTACTCGGTGCTGAAGGTGGGCGTGGGCGCGGGCATCGAGCGTAGAACCTGGAGGCATACAAGCCGATGATCCTGAAACAGAAGTGGGACGTGCGCAGCGCGAAGAAGCGCGAGGCGGAGTACATGGAGGTGATCGAGCAGGACATGAAGGGCGCGTGGGACATGATGAACACAGCGGTAGTGGCGACACGGCGGAATCATGTGTAGTCGGAGGAGGGTCGCTTCACGCCGCTGTGCGTGTCTCGGTTCTGGCGTGTGCTGATGGGCTGCGTGCTGGAGGAGCTGTTGTCCAGCTTCACGGAGGTGAAGAAGTGCTCACAGGAGGGTCGGGAGCAGATGGGCATGGACACGAACGCCATCTACAACTACGCGACGAGCCTGTGCGACATTCAGCCCGCCGACGACGCGAAGGACCTGAAGTACGTGATGGACTATCTAACCTGCTGCAAGCTGGAGCAGCCTGCCGATGTGCTGGCGTGGGCGGAGAAGCACAAGGACGACTACTCCCTCGAGGTGGTGAATTCGATTCTGAATTACGCCATGGCGAAGAAGCTCAACAAGCAGGACCTGAAGGACCTGAAGGAGAGCATCGACCATCTGTACGCCGAGGAGGAGCCCGAGGAGGAGGCCGAGCAGCCCGAGGAGGCGGAACAGGAAGCGTGAATTGTTTGGTACAAACACTCCACTTGCAACACTTCTTCTCGCTCGTGGGCTTCGGCGCCTCGATGGGAGTTATATTAACGGGGACGACCGGGGCACGAATGCGGGGCAGGCGGCGGGCGATGGTCTCGAAGATGAGGTCAATGTTCTCCTTCGTCTTGGCCTACGCGCTCAGCCCACCTGTGTAACATTACAGACACCTCCATGAACAAGATGCCGGTTTCCTTGGCATACTCCTCGGCCAGCTCCTTCGGCACTTCTCTCTACGCCATGATTCAAAGAACACATGCATACGTTCATCGACAGATCGCACTTGTTTCCGGCAAGGGCAATCACCAAGTCGGGATTTCCAGCTACGGGTTAAGAAGAGGAGCCAGGGAAACAGTTCTGCTTCAGCTCGGTGATCCAGTTCTTCGCTTTAGCAAAAGATACCTATCCCTGACACAAAACACACTTCCCTCACTCTGTTTGTGATATCGTAAATGACAACCGCGGCCTTAGCACCACGGTAATACATGGGAGTGAGCGAGTGATATCTACGTCTCACGAAAAACACACAATCGCAACCTCTCCTGTCCGGCCGTATCCCAGATATCAAACTTCACAATATCGCTGTCAATTATGATTGTTTGGCTCATAAACGCCGCTAAAACGTCATCCAGCCCACCGTCACGCACCTCCGATAGTACTCTCCTGATTCTCCAAAAACTGATCTCTCACATATCTCTGCACAATACTGGATTTTCCCACAGCCGTTTCTCCCAGCAGGACCTTCATGTTTAGTACAGCACCCTACTCTCCTACAACTTTGTACTTAAACAGCTGTGTCCCGTTAACCTCCGGATTGGTAGCCATTCTCTAGAAATCGATAAGGATGCCGACAAATATGGATCTGTATCAAATGGCGGAACCCGCGGTTATTGGAGTCAAATGGCTAGGGATTCGTCATTCCTTTCCCTCTCCCTTTGTGTCTTTCCCCATTCACCCTCTTCCCACTCGGGCTCAACCACACTTTTCCGTCGCCCTACACATACCATAGAAAAATGGACACCTCGCGCGTTCTGAAGGGATCCCTCATCAAAGTGATTGCCGAATTACGTACCATCGTTCCCAAGGGTACTTTTTCCGTTTCCTCCCCTCATTGCCAGAACAGTTCGAGGCCACAGTTCGGAAGTTCATTCCCGACGGATTGGACGGCATTGAGAATATACAGTGCGAACCCGTGAAGAGACCCTCCATCGGTTCTTTCTCGGCGATTTCGTTACCCGTAGATGATTCCAACAAGAAAACGAAGAAACTGCGCGTGTTTGACATTACAAAGTACAGAAGGCGGCACATTGCCCTTCGCGTTTGCTTGCTGAGGGAAATCGTAAGGGACTAGGTGTTCTACGACGGCTCTACCATGGGGGGCTTTGCCCAGCACGACAGCTCGCAGCTCATCGAGGGAGTCCTGAGCGACAACTCCATCGAGACGACGCTCTTCACCGCTCTGAAGCGCGTGAACCTCATCGACGACATTACAAAATGCCACTACCAACGATGCGGACGAACCGATGTGGGCGTCAGCGCCTTCAACCAAGTCGTCTCCCTTTACCTTCGTTCCAATCTCCGCACCGGCGCGGAGTTTGTCGACGAGTACGACCCGTCCGTGGTTTACAACCCTCCCGATTCCATTCCCTCCAAGCCGCTGGAAGAATTTGATTATTCTACCGTGCTCAATAAGGTCCTTCCCTCCAACATCCGCGTCACCGGTTGGTGTCCCGTGTCGCGTGATTTCAGCGCTCGCTTCTCGTGTTGTGGTACCCCCTCTTTTTGGTCCCCACGTGTAGGTCGTGTGTATCGCTACTACTTCCTCCGCCGCGGGAACGACATCGAGCGCATGCGTCTCGCGCTGAAGCAGTTGGAGGGAGAACACGACTTCCGCAATTTCTGCCGAATCGACACAATCAACGTGTGCGACTTTACGCGCACGATCTTCAAAGGCGACGTCGTGGAAATAAAGAAGGGGTGCGTTTCGTTCGGAAGGCTCACGGTTAGAATGGATTCTGAACATGACGTGCTGGCGATCGAAATCATTGGCCGAGCGTTCTTGTGGCATCAAATCCGCTGCATCATGAGCGTCCTATTCTTGGTGGGATCGGGCAAGGAGTCTCCCGATGTCGTGTCGCAATTGCTCGACATCCAGAAGAGTCCCAAGAAACCGCAGTACATCATGGCCGATCCCGAGCCCCTGGTGCTGTACGACTGCATCTTCAACCCTGGAGACAATGCCCCGGATTCCCAAAACAAGCGCTATTTTGACATTATCAAAGCCAGTCCGTATTTCGACGCCATCGAGGCCAGCAACGAGGATACGAAGTACAACTCGGCGCCGTGCTGCTTCTCCAACTCTCTTTCCGACTACGGCGTGCAGCGACTCATGGACGACATGCAATCGCACCTCTACACGCAGTCCATCGCTCTGTCCCGCTACGAGCAAGTGATGGAGGCGCTGCAGGCAGAGTATGCAGCGAAGTGAGGCTTTGGATGAGCGATGATGTGAAGATTGCCCACCCTGCGGAAGAAGATCAGCGACTTTAGAGAACTGAACACAAAGAAATACACACCGTTGGCCAAGCGAACCACTGCGCGTAACGGGAAGAAAGGGAATGTGATGCGTAGCGTCGTATGAAGACCGCGTGCGTAGTCTTGGCGAGGGCTCGCTGCAGAAGCTGAAGAACCGATACCAGTACGTGGACTTGGAATCGAACGAGTTCATCCCGGATGTGATTAAGGAGAAGCTGAATCAGAAGTGTTCTGTTTGTTGTGACAATTGAGTTGTGGTTTTGACAGAAAAGAGAGGATACGGACAGATGCGACGATTCTCATCCCCAAAAGGCAAGGAAGCGCCCACACATGCATTTCACACTTCGTTTCAAAACAAACACCCCACATTACAGGGCACGAGCAACAGACGTCTCTCCGCACTCGCATTCACAACGGTCGGCCGCCGAGAAGCACTCGCACACGCGCGAGTCCGACAGGCCCTTGCTCACAAACTTGGTGTCGCAGCGGTACTGGCCCGTCACGAACACGTGGTCCTCCACCGCCTCCTCCATCGGCACGCCCTCGCTCTCGAACGCCGTCTTCTCGATGCTCAGCGTGTACGTCGTCAGCGGCTTCAGCCCGCCCGGCACGCGGATCACGCACTTCTTCTCCACGCACAGCACCCACGCGGGCTGCACCTCCGTCGCCACGTTCCGCTCGTCCAGCAGGCGCACCGCGCCCTGCGCCAGTGTCGCCACGGCGTTGAACTCCACCGTCAGCTCCGTCGCCGGGTTCACGTCCGTCGCGAACTCCGCCGGCGTCACCTTCGTCGCTCTGAACACCTCCGCCTGCTGCACCACGCGCTCGCCCGTCTCACTCATCTCACTAACACTGCTGTAGAGAGGGAAGACGACAGTGGCCTCCTCCACGGCGTCGTCGACGACCGCAGCGGTCTGGCGCCGCATGATGCACCAAGTGTGGTAGGTGCTGTCGGTGTGCAGCAGCTCGCCGTTCACGTCGTAGCTGAACACGAACGCCTGCGCCGCGCTCACGTCCGTCACGCGCGCGCGCTGGCTCCACGTCGACTCGAAGCCGCGCAGGTCCGTCGGCCGCGAGCTCGCGCCCGCGTACGGCGCCACGTAGCACACCAGCTCGCCCACCATGTTGGTGAAGACCGCCACCACCGCCGTCACCGCGCTCGTCGGCTCGCCGTCCACCACCAGCACCGGCGCGAAGTCCTCCGCCGCGCGCGTGCGCGCCGCCAGCACCGTGGTCACGGCGGACAGCGCCTCGGAGACCTCTTGCGCCTCGCAGGTGACGGTGTAGGCGGAGTCCGCCAGCAGCCCGTCGAACAGCAGCGTCGTCGCCAGCGTCGCGGAAAACTCCACGCGCTTGCGGAAGTCGGGGCGCGCGTCGCTCACGACGACGCAGGCGCCCTTGGCCAGGTAGTTGAAGGTGCCGGAGAGCACGACGGCGTTGTCGAACAGCGCGTCCTCGCTCACGGCCCAGGCGGCGGCCAGCGGCGCGGGCTGCACCGCCAGCGTCACGAAGGGCGACAGGTAGCCGTTGAAGCAGGCCACGCGCACGAAGAAGGCCTCGCGCGCCTGGAAGAAGTCCGCCGCGCGCTCCGCCGTGGTGCGCTCCTCCGTCACCACCGCGAAGTCCGCCGTCAGCGACTTGTGCACCACGTACGTCACGGGACCCGCGCCGCCGGTGCTGGCGGGCGCGCTCCACGTCAGCTTGAGATGCGCCGAGGACACGGCGGTGATGCGCAGGTCGCGCGGCGCGCCGGGCGTGACGATCTTGGGCAGGAGCGTGATGGCCTCGGACAGCTCGGAGAAGGGCGAGCAGACCTCGTTGCAGGCGGCCACCTGCAGCGTGTAGGCGCCCGGCGCGAGGTCCGCCAGCTCCAGATAGGCCTCGGCGACGGCGGCCTCGCGCGCCAGCTCGCCGTTGCAGAAGAGGCGGTAGGCGTAGGAGGCGACGGCCTGGCCGTACAGCTCCGTGGGCTGCCACGACCACTGCGCGGTGCGCAGCGAGTAGGCGTCGGCGACGGGGCGCTGCGGCGCGAGCAGCGTCACGGGCTGGTACACGGCGAAGGCGGAGTAGTCGCTCCAGAAGTCGCCGCGGCGCACGCGCCAGGCCATGGCGATGACGTTGCCCAGCACGGCGCCCTCCACCAGCACCTCGCTCTGCGTGAAGCGCACGGCGCGCAGGTTGCTGTGCAGGAAGGCGAGCTCGCCCTCGTCGTACAGCGAGGCGGCGAAGGGCAGCGTGATGCGCAGCGCTGCGGTGCGCGCCGCGTAGTCCACCGACACGATGCGGATCGCCTTCTCGCTCACGGGCGCGGGCGGCAGGGGCTGGCCGTTGCGTGTGACGAAGAACTGCACCAGCGTGTTCGCGGGGAAGACGAGCTGGTTGGCGGCGGTGAAGGTGTTGGCGGTGACGTACAGCGCGCCCTCGCAGTCGGGCGGGAAGGCGCCGTCGAAGCGGAAGCCCACGGTGTAGTCGGAGATGACTTCGGTGCGCGTGGGGTAGAAGAGCTGCGCGTCGGGCAGGTCGAACACGACGAACACGTTGCTGTGCTGCTCCTCGTCGTTCAGCACGCGCGCGATGCGCACGTTGCTCGTGCACAGCACCGTGAACTGCTCCTTCTCCGTCGCCGTCAGCGCCACGTCCTTGCTGTCGTCGCGCGGCTCGCAGCGCAGCACCGGCTGGATCGCCTCGCAGTGGCCCGACACGTGCTCCCACGCCTCCTTCGCGTTGCAGCGCATCGTGATCGTGCCCGTGTAGTCCACGCCGCAGTTGCGCAGGAACACGTCGCCGTACTCGCCCGCCGGCAGCCCGCGCGCCTCGTCCGCCGCGCAGCGCACGCGCACGCACGTGTCCTCCAGCACCTCCCACGCGCCCGTGTTGCAGCGCTGCTTGCGCGCGCCCGTGCGGCCCTCGCCGCAGTCCAGCGTCAGCTCCGCGCCGTGCGCGTACTGCTTGTCGCCCACCGCGCAGAACACGTTCTCGCACGTGTTGTGCACGTCGTCCCACACCGCCGCGCCGTCGCGGAAGATGCAGCGCCGCGTGATGGCGCCCGCCTGGCCCGCGGGGCACGCGCGCGTCACGTTGCCGTTGATGGGCGTCACGGGGAAGTCCTCCTCCGCGGGGCAGCGCATCGGCGTGCACGTGGACACGCCCTTCTCCCACAGGCCGCTCGCGTTGCACTCACGCGTGATCTCGCCGCCCGTGTAGCCCTCAGGACAGGGCAGCGTCACGCTACTGCCCGGCTTGGTGGTGGGCCACTCGTCCACGGCGATGCACCACGGCACGCACGCCGAGGTGTCCTCCGCGTCGTCCCAGAAGCCCGACGGCAGGCAGTGGCGGTACTTCACGCCCTCGAAGCCCGCGCCGCAGGGCGCCTCCGCCGTGGCGTTGTGCGCCGTCTGCGCGTACTCCTCCGTCTCCACGCAGCTGCAGCCGTCGTCGCTCAGCTCGCGCCAGCCGCCCAGCTCGCACTGCGCCGTCGTGGAGCCCACGCCGCACTGGTGCGTCGCCTGCGCGTTCACCGCCGTGCGCGGGTACACGCCGTTGGCGCTGCACGCGCACGTGCTGCTGAAGGTGGAGCCCCACTGGCCGTTGGCGCCGCAGCGCTTGCGGTAGGAGCCCTCCTCGCAGAAGTACTCGCCGTCCTCGCCGGGGTGCACCGCGCCCCAGCCGTCCTCCTCGCACCAGCACTGCGAGCTGTCCGTGCGGCCCCACTCCGCGTCGTCGCCGCACCGCATGCGCAGCTCGCCCTTCAGGCACGCCATCGTCGCCACCGCGCCGTGCGCCGTCGTCGGCATCTCGATGCCCGTCACGGGGTCGTGCAGCGCCGCACAGCCGCACGTGTCCTCCACGTCCTCCCACTGGCCGCTGCGGTCGCACAGCTTCGTCACCACGCCCGCCGAGCAGTTCTTGCTGGCCACGGTGTTGGCCGCCGTGCGCGGCAGCAGCGCCGTGCTGCGGCAGAAGCAGTCCTTGTAGTCCACCGCCTCCCACAGGCCGTAGCGGCACTCGCGCACCTTCTGGCCCTCGCCGCAGGGCACCGACGACCACGTGGAGTACACCGCCTCGTCGATGAACTCGCCGCTCTTGAACCCGTCGTCGTCCGCGCAGCCGCACGCCGACCAGTCCGCCACGCCCCACACGCCCGCCGTGCACTTGCGCGTCACCACCGCGCCGTTCCCGCACACGTGCGTCGCCACGCCGCCGTGCGGCGTGATCTCAAACGGACCTTCCGCGGGGCAGCTGCGGTCCAGGCACGAGCCCGTCGCCGCCTCCCACTCGCCCGTCATGCCGCACACGCGCTTGATCACGCTGCCCGACTCGCACGTCTGCGTGTACTCGCCCGGCGCCGACGCAGGCCACTCGCCGTCCTCCGGACACTGACAGGGCGACTCCGCCTCGTCCCACACGCCGTAGCGCCCGCAGTGACGCGTCGCCGCACCGGAGCCGTTGACGCAGGACAGCGAGGCCGTGGCGTCACGATCGGTCTGCTGCCAGAGCCCGTCCTCGGGGCACTTGCAGTTGTTGCGCCACGTGTCCATGTAGTAGTGGCCCGTCTCGTCGCAGAAGATGCTCATCTCGCCCGCGCCGCACTGCGCGTAGCCCGTCTCGCCCGCCGTCACGATCTTGAACTCCTTCAGGCCCTCCGCGTCGCTCGAGCAGCCGCAGTAGGAGTCCGTGATGTCGTACCACACGTTGTTGCCGCGGCACTGCTTCAGCACGAAGCCGATCATGCACGGGTAGTTCAGGTAGTCGCCCACCGCCACCACCTCGCCGTCGCGTGCGCAGTCGCAGTCCTTGTACTCCACGCGCGTCACGCCCAGTTCGCACGTCGCCGTCATCGTGCCGCCCGCCGCACATGCGCGCACCTCCGACTCGCCGTGGCGCATCGCCGGCCACTCGCCCGTCGCCAGACAGCCGCACTCGTCGTAGCGCGTCTCGATCTCGCCCGTCTCGGGGTTGCAGTAGCCCTTGTAGCACTGCGGCAGCAGCGCCTCCGTCGTCTCGCCGAAGGGCGTGCGCGGGAACACCTCCGTCGCGGGGCAGTAGCACGGGTTGCTCACCTGCGTCCACTCGCCGTTCAGCGTGCAGAACGCCGTCTTGCGGTGCGGTCCGCACTGCTCCTCCACCGCCGTGCCCGCCGGCGTCTCGGGGAAGCCCTCGATCGCGGGGCACGCGCACGAGCGGTCGCGCACCTCCGTGTTGCCCGTCGCGTCGCAGTGCACGCTGTAGCCGCCCACGGGGCACTGCTGCTCAAAGGACTCGTTCACCTCCAGCAGCTCCGTCACCTGCGGGATGCCGTCGCACTTGCACTCCGAGTAGTCCACGCTGCCCCAGAAGCCCGACTCCGCGCACGACCGCGTCTCCTTGCCCGCCTCCGCGCAGTCGTGCTTCGCCGCCTCCGTCGCGTGCGTCTCGGGGAACCCGTCCTTCGCCGCGCAGAAGCACGCCGCGTCGTCCACGCTCTCGAAGTGGCCCCGCTCGCCGCAGCGCGCCGTGCGGCTGCCCACCTCGCACGCCAGCTCCGTCGTCTCGAACAGCGGCGTGGGCGCCACTGACGCCTCCAGCACGCTGCACTGGCACTCGTGGTCGTCCACCGCCTCCCAGCGCGCCGTGAACTTGCCGCACTTGCGCGTGCGCTTGCTGATGTCGCACTCGATCTCGCTGTCCGTGTCCACCGCCGCGCTCGCGAACACGCCGTCGCTCGCGCACTTGCACTCGCCCACCACGCGCCACGAGCTCAGGTCCCACTCGCCGTAGAAGTCGCCGTTCGCGTCCACCTTGCGCAGGCAGTCCATCACGATCTTGCCGCCGCCCTCCTCGCACGTCACCGCGCCCTCCGTGCCCGACAGCGTCACCGGGAAGCGCCCGTACGCGGGGCAGGACCCGTAGCACAGCGTCGCGTCCACCGGCTCCCACACGCCCGCGGGCGAGCACTCGCGCGTCTGCGCCTTCTCCGCGTTGTCGGGGCACGGCAGGAACGCCGTCGTGCCGGCGGGCGTGTTCTCCCAGCCCTGGTCCGCCGCGCACTGGCACTCGTAGTCCGCGATCACGCTGTCCCACACGCCGTAGGGCACGCACAGACGCGCCTTCGAGCCGATCTCGCAGTGCACCACCGACGCGCTCAGCGTCGGCACACCCTCCCAGGTGAGGCCGTCCTCCGTCACCGTGTTGCAGCTGCAGTGCTGGAAGTCCTCGTCGCGCCAGAAGCCGTCATACCCGCACCGACGCAACACCACGCTGCTCTCCTCCGGATGGTCGCCGCAGGGACGCTCCTGCGTCGTGTTGTGCGGCGTGCTGTCCCAGATGCCCTCCGCCGCGCAGCCGCAGGCGTGGTTCTCGGGCTGCTGCCACCATCCCCACTCGTCGCACACGCGGCTCATCGAGCCCTCCATGCACGCGTGCGCCACCGTCTCGTTGCGGTTGCCCGCCGCCCACTGGATCTCGTTCTCCAGCACCGACGGGCACTTGCAGTTCTGGTCCTTCACCTCCTGCCACGCGCCGTAGCTACACTTGCGCGTCAGCTGACCGCCGTTCTGGCACCGCTTCGTCTTCACCTCGCCGTCCACCGCCGCCTCCCACGCGCCGTCCGCCTGGCAGTCCTTCGCCGGCACCGGGTCCCACTCGCCGCGCCAGCCGCAGTAGCGTCGCCCCGCGGGGCCGTCCACGTATCCGCCGTAGGGCGTCTGCGGGTAGGTCACGTTGTGCAGCGTTTCCTCCGCGCAGAAGCACGGGTCGCGACGCGTCGTGAACACCGCGCGGTAGTCCACGTCCTTCGCACAGTAGTACGCGTGGTAGCCCACCGCGCAGCTCAGGCGCGACTCCGTGCCCACGCCCGCCTCCGCCCACGGCGCCTCGCGACACGTGTCGTAGGTCGTGCCGAACACGCGGTTGCTGATCAGCGCCGACGCGAAGGCGTCCGTCGTGGAGGTCGCGAACACGTAGAACTGGTACTTGGTGAAGGGCTTCAGTCCCGGCACCGTCAGCTCCTGCTCCGCTACGCCGCGCTCGCCCGTGAAGGTCTTCTTCGCGAAGCGCGCGATGTCCTTCAGCTTCAGCGCCAGGTTGTCCGAGTAGTACACCGTCACGCGCGGCGCGCGCGCCTCGCTCCACACGTACGAGTCGCGCAGCGTGATGGAGAAGGAGTCGGAGGTCACGAAGGCCGCGCGGTGGTCGCAGCTGCGCATCGTGAAGTCGAAGGCGTAGTGCCCGCCCTGCTCCAGGCCCGTCAGCGCCGGAATGCTCACGAACGAGTAGTCCGAGTGCGCGTAGATGTGCGCCGTGTACACCGACGGGTCCAGCTCGAACGCCAGCACGAACTGCTTGTTGCCGTCCGCCGTCTTCGTGCACTTGCCATGCACCATAATGTCCTCCCTCGAGATCGCCTCGCCGCGCACCGCGGGCAGCACGCATACCTCCACGTCCGCGTGGCCCGCCGTCGGAGAAATGTAGAACTCCACCTTCTTGTACGCGGACTGCTTGCACTCATGCACGTAGTTGACTACCCGTCAGCGCTCCACACCGCTCCTCACAGCAGTTGCCGTAGTCCGCCTCGTCCCATTTACCGAAGTTGCACAGGCGCTCCGCCTCTCCCAGCGTGCACTTCTTTGTGCCGTACTCTTCCGTGCCCGTCATCGGGAATCCGTCGTTGCGCTTGCAGCCTACCTCTCAGAGCCTCCGCCACGCGTCCTACGGCAATCGCGGTCCACGATGTCGTTCACGTCCCAGGTACCGGTCATGTTACACGTCACGTCCAGGAAACCACGGTCGCACGCGTGCACGATGGTCTCGCCACGCTTGGCGTTCTGCGTAACGGGCACCAGCTCGCTGGGAGTACACACTAGGAATTGACTGCAAATCGAAGAGGCGCCTACTACACTCGTGGTCGTGGATGCGACCCCACTCCATGTCGCCCATACACATTCTGGACATGTATCCACTGTCGCACTCTACAGAGGCTTCCTGATAGACAGGCGTTTGCGGCCAGAACCCGTCTGAGCTGCAATACTTGCCATCGGAGAAAACGACTGCCAACAATGTCTACCGAGTTATTGTTTCTGCCACAGCGCCTACAAGTCCAACTATAAGTCTAGAATTCATTGTAACGATTGACACCTTGATCGTTTTCAAGTTCTGGATCGAAACCAGTGACCGCCCGAATCGGGAGGAATTCTGGAACGCTAAGCACAGTGTAAAACAAAGAGGCGCAGCAACACACGCACAGTATTACAGGTTGTGAACCATAGCACCACAGCCAGCCTCGTGAACAATCATTACATCACAACTGTTCTCGCGATGCAGTCTCTCATCACACATCTTTTGGATTTTCGGAATCAGCTCGTCCTCCATTCCCTTCTTAATGATACACAAGATCGAACCGCCCCAGCCGCCTCCCAGCATTCTCGCTCCGTACACGCCGCCCTCCAGACCGATTTCCTTCAGCACGTTGATGCACGTCGTGATGTCCGGGTGGCCGTTCTTGAAGAAATCGCGGGAATCGTCATAGGACTGGAAGAACAGTCTTCCGATTTCCTCCCAGTCGCCCTTCTGCACGAGGTCCACGTACGTCAGCGTCCGCTCGGTCTCGCGGATCATCTAGACGATCATCGCCTCCCCCTTCCCTCACGTGGTAGCAGCGGTCGTAGACGTTCGGAGGCATCTCTCCCTTCATCTGTTCCAGCATCTCGAGCGTGGGGCCGCGGCAGAGGGCCTGGATGGGATGCTCCCCATTGACGTTGAACTTCTCCTTCAGCAGGCGCTCGCCCTCCACGCACTCCTTCACGCGCTCCGTGTACTCGCTGTTCACCAGCTTGTGCTCCACATGGACGAACAGCTTCAGGATGGTGACCGGCCACTCCTTCTTCTCGGCAGACGGGTCCGCGTCCTTGTCGATGTCGTAATGCGTGATGTCGTGCGTGATGCAGTCGATGAGCGAGATCTTTCCGTACTGTCCGCAGGAAGAGATGAGCTGGTCCATGACTCCGCACGGCATCTGCACGTAGAGATGCTCGGCATCGTGAGCTCTCATCGCGCGTACCTTCGGATCGACGGTGATGCCCAGGCACTGCTCGATGAACAGGCACGTCGAAATCTAGGAGTGAACATTCGGTGGAATGAGTACCTCGACAGCGGCAGAGCTGCTAATGCCACCGCCAATCGTGACGTTGGAGACAAAAACCACGTCAAAACCCAACTCGCCGTTCGGCATGTCGGGCAGATAGAAGTGGCAAATTCCCTTGAAGTAGTTGCCCCATTCTCCCTTCGGTCCGCGCTCCAGATTCTCGTCACAGTCAAACTCGATCATCTGAGCAAAGGACTCCGAGTACACACGGCAGCGCTGGGAGCATGATCCTCACACAAATCCCCTACCTTGCCCTCGGTCTTCCGACCGGCGATCACTCCGACGAGCGTCGTGGGAAAGGGAAGAACGTACCCTCCCATATAGTCGCAGTGCTCTCCTCCAAAATTCAACCGACCCGGCGCCGAGGTGACGATGGTTGCATCCGATCCAAATATCGAACTGAAGAGTTGTTTGGACCGGGAAATAAGGGAATCGATGGTGTCGTTGCTCATCTCTGGCAAATGGTCTGTACAAATGGGCCATGATTTCGCATGTGCAAAAAACAGGAATAATGAAAACTACAAACGAATTGGGGGCTTGGCTACAGGAACCGGTTGCTGCTTCACGGCAACGGGAATTTCCTTTCTACGCGTGATGGAGGGATTGCGCTCCTGCCTCTCATTCTTGAAGAGACTGAAGTACACGAGAGAGAGGATCTGGAAGCCTCCCAGAATGATGAAGGTGGAGCCGGCTCCGATCGAGGCAGTGAGGATGGGGAAGAAGAAGGTGAGGATGATGTTGAGGACGTACAGGAGGACGTTCGACAGTCCCAATCCCTGGGAGACGAGTTCCTTAGGGAAGTCCTGTGTCGCCATCACGTAGAAGAGCGGTCCTGGGCCGCTTTCGAAGCCGAGAATGTAGAGGGCCATTCCAATGAGAGCGACAACGGGGATATCGGTCGCCATGAAGCTACGATGGAGGACATCCGTGCAGAGAGCACCTGCCAATCAGCGCAACAGTTCCAACGATCATGACGGCCAGGGCGATGATGAAGATGTTGCGACGCGACATGCGGTCGACGATGGCCATGAAGAAGAAGACCGTGATCATGTTCCAGAGACCCACCACGATCATCTGCGTGAAGAGCACGTTGGTGATGCCCGCGCTGGACAGGATCTGTGCACAGTAGTACATCACGCCGTTGATTCCCGTCAGCTGGTTCATCACGGCGAGCATCAGCGCGAAGAAGATCCAGCGAATGTTCTTGCTGGTGTACAGGGACTCCTGGCGAACCGCCTTCTTGGCCGCCTCCTTCTCCTCCGCCATTTCCGGCGTGAATAGCAGCGTGACGCACAGTCCAATGCCCAGCAGGCACGACGCGCCGAGCTGCATGCGCCAGCTGACGTCTGATAGGGGCTGGCAGTTGTTCACGTCGAAGGAGGGGATGAACAGATAGTTCATGAGCTGCGCGAGGAAGATGAACAGGGTGACTGCCAGCTGGAAGAGGGAGCCGATGCGCCCGCGGATGGACGGGTCCACCATGGAGTTGGCGTAGAGCGAGGATAGCGCGGAGGCGAAGCCCACGCTCAGACCGAGCAGGCCGCGCATGATGGTGATGTACCAGAAGTTCTTCACGATGATCAGCAGCAGCGGAAACAGCGTGGCCATGGCTCCCATGATGTACTGTGCCTAGGACTCAGCCGCAAACCGAGTCATCACCTTCTTCATACCAAACAGCTTTTTCATATAGAGTCCAAGAGGAGAGCCAATGGCGGCAAAGACGAGAATGGAGGCAGTGAAGATGCCTTGGTAGAGAGAGACGTTGATGGAGTCGCTCTTGTCAAACAGAGTGCAGGAAATGAGCGGAAGCGACATGCCCGCGACGATTCCACTGTTGTATCCGATAATTGCTCCTCCGAAGATGTTGATTAAGCCTAGCGTTGATTCGCCCCATCGTATCGGACTTGCTAGCAGAGTTTCCCGTTTCATACTCAATCTTATTATGAGAATGGCGGATTCCCCAAACACGATCATCATGGATCCGAAGACGGAAAGGGCGTGTTTGGTGCATCGCAGTTGTCAGACACGCCATTCCGCATAGACTTGGGGACGAGTGCTCCTCCCCAACCCAGAGTCCCCTTTGTTGGCTGAAAACAAACACACATACTGTTCTTCCTTCATGCAGATGTGCTGGAACACGTCGTCGAGCGATGATTCGCTGATGCTCCATCGTGTGATTACGCCCGTCTTGTGTAGTTTCATCACCGTGACGAGCACATGCGTCAGATCCACCTTTTCCTTCGCCACCGTAAAAGAGTACACGTTGAAGTTCTCCTCCAAAAACTCCATCTCGCCGCAGATCGCCGTTCGCACGAAGTCCTTCACGTCCCGCTCGGGATCCGCCAACGACACGGAGAACAGCAAGCCCTTGCCGTACTTGTTCTTCAGGTGCACGGGCGACCCGATGCACTGGATGCCCTGGCTTGTCATGATGGCGATGCGCGAGCACAGCGCGTCAGCCTCCTCCATCGAGTGCGTCGTCATGAGAATCGTCATGCTCTTCTGCATCTGCTTCACCGTGTCCCAGATCGCGAAACGCGTCTCCGGGTCCAGGCCCGTCTACTCCTCACCCCCCAGCTCCGTTCCCACGGTCGGCTCGTCCATGAACAGCAGTTTCGGCTCGCTCATCAGCGCCATGCCCAGCGTCAGGCGGCGCTTCTGTCCGCCCGACAGCTTTGACGACACGTAGCTGAACGCGTCGCGGTCCAGACCCACCTGCTTCGCAAGGTTCTTCGCCGCCGCCACATAGCGCCCGCCGTTCACGCCGTGCAGACGCGCGACCAGCTGGAGATGGTCGCTCACCGTCAGCTCGTCGAAGAACACGTCGAACTGCGGCACCACGGAGATGAGCTTCTTCACCACGCCCTCGCTGGAGGGGTAGCCAAACACCTTCACCTCGCCCCGGTTGGCGTTCAGCTTGCTGGTCAGAATGCTGATCAGCGTCGTCTTGCCCGCGCCGTTGGGGCCCAGCAGCCCGTACACCTCGTAGTCCTTCACGCAGAAGCTGATGGGCGGGAACACCTGCTTCCTTCCCTTCTTCGTGTAGAACACCTTGGACACGTCCTGCACCATCAGGCTCTTTCCCTCGCGATGGACGGGCGTGTAGCCGGCCATGGCGGCGTCGATCGACTCCTCCTCCTTCGCCACGTCCTCGTCCATGACCAGCGTCGCGTTCTCCATCTCCACGTAGCCGCCCTTGACGTGCTTCTTCTGGTAGAACCGGTCGACGATCTGGCCCACGTCGATGCGCAGGAACCACACGACGTAGCCGATGGCGAGGTACACCACAGTCATGACGGCAGATGTGATGAGAGTGCTGCGCATGGCGGCAGTGCCGAAGCCGTTGGGGGAGATCATGTCGTAACAAATGACGACGAGCGAGGAGAGAGGGAGAATGCAGAGAGCGGACTGCGACATGGTGACGAGGGGGAAGTAGCCGGGCAGGTTGAGGAGGATGTTCAGACACACTGCCAGGAAACTAGGGGTCAGCGCGGAAGAGAAGGCGGACGGCGAGGAGAAGATGCTGGAGATGAAGAGGCCAAAGGCGACGGTTTCGATGGAGGCGAGCGCGAAGTACACCCAGGAGATGAAGGGAATGGAGATGACCTTCAGGTTGACGGCGACGATGACGGAAGCGACGCTGGAGGTGAAGAGAGGAGGAGAGGCAAACATGATCTCGAGCACCAGCATCACGCAGCACCAGAAGAAGAAGGCGATGAAGTAATAAGACTTCCAAGTGACGTTGTTCATGAACAGGATGGAGATGCGGCCCTTCGCCACGTCATCGACGATGCTGCGAGTCAGCCGGCAGGAGAGCCCTTACCGGTAGATCATGTAGGAGGCCATGCAGCACATGAAGCCGGGAATGAAGAGGACGAACGCCATCTTCATGTTGTCGTTCGCCTCCATGAAGTATCGCTTGGAGTACATGGACGACACAAACCCGCCTATGTCTCACGGAGAGTGTGTGCGCCCACGGTACGACTTCTCGAGACGCGGACCGTAGCGGTGTGCGTTCATCACATTCAGCACGGAGATCATCTGCTCGCCGTGCGTCGTGGAGGGCACGGGCGACAGGTATTCGTTGAGCACCGTGTTGCCCACGGAGCTGGCGTCGTGGAAGGTCAGCTCCACCGCCAGCTGGCCGCTCTTCTCCTCCGCCTTCATCATGAACTGCGGGATCTGCCTCTCCAGCCACTGCACCGCCTCCGACGACGGCAGGTGCGTCTGGTAGAACCCGCTGCCCTGCGCCTTTTTCACCAGCTCCCGCTACGCCTCAATCGCCGCACCAGCACGCACCATGCGATTCGTCATGTCCCTGTCGATGTTGCTGCTCAGGGTGAAGTTGTAGAGCTCCGTGTAGTTCCTGTCGATGTCGTTCCAGTCATACGGCCAGGCAGCCTTGGTTAGTATTTCCGCCGCGCCTGCTACGCCTCACGCCATCCACCCACCTCACACACTGGTCGAGAAGGATATGGAGCGGGTAGTAATTCAGGTTGTTCTCCATGAAGGGGTAGCTGTCTACGTGTCACGCCGTGCTGCGGAAGCCACTGCTCATCACGGCGGAATCGTAGCCAGGAGTCCACCGCGGCGGGTCGTTGTTGTCGATGCAGCTCCACGAGTAGGCGGCGTAGCTGCCATCAGGACACTTCGCCTGCAGGTTGAAGGCGCTGTAGAGGACGGAGAGCAGGATCCAGCAGGCGAGCGCCAGTACGGCGATGATGTACTTCTTGTAGTCGTTCAGCAGCAGCTTCAGGTTCAGCCAGAGCAGCGCGCCGAACACGTGGGGCGCCGAGTTGGTGCTGATGTTCATCTCCTGCTCGGGTTGTGTGTCCGTTCTATGTGTGAGCAGAGCAAGCAAAGAGGACGTGGCGGGTTGTGTTTCTTGCGGTGCGAACTTCATTTCCACTTCCATGGGTGTTGTTTCTTCCTTCCCTTCTGTCGACGTCTCCATCTCCTTTCCTTCTGTCGACGTCTCCATCTCCTTTCCTTCTGCCGCCACTTCCTTCGCTTCTGCAGGAGGCGTGAAGATCGACTCGCCCTCATCCTCCGAACTCGACTCGTCGATGCAGTGACGACAGTACACGCCCTCCAGCTGATGCGGCTTGCCCTTCTTGTTGTAGATGGTGACTACTCATAACCCGCCTCCGCCACGCCCACCCGTCTCGGCGGGGTTGACGCCGCAGATCACACAAAGCTTCACCTTCTTCCGCTCCTCCTTCTCCTCGCGCTCGCGCAGCTGCTCGTCCGCCTCCTCCACGTTGCGGTTGTCCGCCACCACCTTCATGAACACCTCGTCCATGCTCGAGGGACTGATCACCCACTCCTTCGTGCACGCGCACTTGTTCACGTCCATGATGAACTTCGGCAGGAACCTGCGCCTCACACGCCCCACCTCCACTCACTTCATGTCCTCGCGGCCAATGCCCACGCTCAGCATCACCGTCGTGTAGGCGATCATCTCGCTGTTCACCATGTATTGCTACGCCTTACCCACGGTTGGCACCGGCACCTTCATCAGGTCGAAGATCTCGTTCGCGTTGCAGTTGTCGTTCAGCGAAATGTCCAGCTTGTAGCCCTTGCCGTGCGTCTCCTTCAGGCCGTATGGCGAGCCGATCGCGCGCAGGCGGCCCATGAACATGATGCCGATGCGGTCCGACATCACGTCCGCCTCCTCCATCGAGTGCGTCGTCAGCAGGATCGTGTGGTCCTTCTTCAGCGTGTTGACCGCGTTCCACACCTCCAGGCGCGAGATCGGGTCCATGCCGCTCGTGGGCTCGTCCAGTACGATGGTGCTGAAGCCCTTCATGCACGCCAGCGCCACGGACAACTTGCGCTTCATGCCGCCCGAGAAGCTCATCGTGTCGCCGTCGATCGCCTTCTCCAGCGAGAAAACCTTGAGCAGCCGCTCGCACTCCGAGAGGCAGGTGGCGCGGGCGAAGCCGCGGAACATGCCGATGACCTGGAACATCTGCCGCGGCGTGAAGTGCGGCCAGAAGTAGTCGAACTGCGCGCAGACGCCGAACTGGTTCTGGAGGCTCAGCCCGCCCTGGCTAATGGCGTTGCCGTCGACATAGATCTCGCCGTAAGTGGGTTTGTAGGTGCCGGTGAGCATGGAGATGGTGGTGGTTTTGCCACAACCGTTCTGTGTGTAAGGGGAACAGGAGGAGAAGAACGGGACCCAGGAGAGTGAACACCTGGTTGGGCTTGATCTCCATGTGCAGCTCCTTCACGGCGGTGCAGGACTTGAAGACCATTGTAGTGTAGGAGAAGACGATGCTCTTGTTCCTGGCGCTGGTCTGCGCGTCCTGCTCGCGGTTGTCGATGCCCCTACGGTGAAACGATCAGCAGACAGCCACTCGGTTTTGACGACGGAGCCGTTCTTCCAGAAGGCGGAGCCGAAGCAGAAGCAGCACTTCAGGTGGTGCGCGTTGCGGTACAGCAGGTACCACGACCACAGGAAGTTCAGCAGGACGGAGTATAGGAACACAATCATGCAGCCGCAGAAGCTACGATGAGAAAGAGAGCCGAAGGCTACCCGGTGACGCGACCGTCGTCGAAGTCGGCAAGGAGGCAGTCGGACCAGGTGAACTTCGTGTGATGTGCGCTGACTCGCTTCAGAATGCTGACGAAGACGTTCTGTAAGATGGGGACGGGGAAGAGGAAGGAGAAGAGCATGCTGAACAGGCTGATGTACAGGTCGGAGTGATAGAGCATGGAGGACAGGCCCAGAGTCAGCGCCAGTGCCAGCGTGTAGCACCAGACGCGCTGCGTGAAGGACCTGCGCGTGAGCGGAGTGGCCGACCTCTACACTAGCAGGAACGCCATCAGGCAGGAGCAGAAGAGATAGACGGTGCACCACAGCGTGGGAATCTACGGCTGAGCGGGCTGCGCTGGTCCTACGCCGAACTGCTGCAGCGAGAAGAAGGAGAGCTTCAGCAGGCGGCCGGACACCTCGTAGACGACCGCCGCGAGCAGC
>OIWT01001449.1_pt1 | contig 28424 bp, 26 predicted proteins | sample 1587701 | NCBI WGS metagenome assembly OIWT01 (sample SAMEA3888904, study PRJEB22519) | human gut metagenome | biome: human gut; feature: human-associated habitat; material: faeces | place: Denmark | collected 2009 | reverse complement strand
CTTTTAGTGCATGTTTAATAATTCTTATTTTGTTATAAGATTCACCTCCGTCCCTCTTAATTATTCTTTATTTTTAATTTTTTGGATTTAATTTTGAAATAAATTTTTGAATTTAAATTTTTTGATTTAATTTTTTTGATATAACTTCTGCACTAATTGTGCTAATAGATTTGTTTATTTTTATCATATTTATTTTAATTTGTAAATATGTTTTTTTAACTTTTTTAAAATTTATAAATGGTAATAATACACCAAAGTTTAATTATTACCATTTATATTTATACTAATTTAATGTGAAACCGAAGATTTTAGAGTACTTATTCTTCTTCCAAATTTAATTTCATTAACTTTCTTTTGTAATTCCATAATTGGAATTGGCAAAATGGAAATTATTAATGTAATTATCCATTGTGTGCTGTTTAGTGAAACTAATTTAAATATATTTGCTAATGATGGAATTATAACTACTATAGTTTGTATAAATATTCCAATTACAAAGCTTAATATTAAATACTTATTGTCAAATATTTTAGATTTAAATATTGACTCTTCACTTTTTATGTTTAAACTGTGAACTAATTCTAGTATTCCAATAGCTATAAACGCCATTGTTCTTCCTACTTGTACATCAAAAAATTTATTTCCTATTGAAAACGCTACAATTGTTAATGTTCCTATCATTGTTCCTTCAATAATAATTTTATTCCATAATCCATCTGCAAATATTCCTTTTTTTGAGTTAATAGGTTTTCTTTCCATAATGTTATCTTCTGGCTTTTCTAATCCAATTGCAATAGCTGGGAAAGAATCTGTTACTAAATTTATCCATAATAATTGTATTGCCAAAAGTGGAGTTTCTAATCCTAGCACTAATCCCATAAATATAGTTACAATTTCCCCTATATTTGTTGCAATTAAAAAGTGAATTGCTTTTCTTATGTTGTCATATATATTTCTTCCTTGCTTTACAGCTTCAACTATTGTAACAAAATTATCGTCTGTTAATATCATGTCTGATGCATTTTTAGCTACATCTGTACCATTTTTTCCCATTGCAATTCCTATATCGGCATTTTTTAATGCTGGACTGTCATTTACTCCATCTCCTGTCATTGCAACTACTGCTCCATTTTTTTGCCAAGCTTTTACTATTCTTACTTTATGTTCTGGAGTAACTCTTGCAAAAACTGAATATGTATTTATTTTCTCTTCTAATTGTTTTTGTGACATTTGGTCTAAGTCATTACCAGTTATTGCATTATCCCCATTTCTTAATATATCTAACTCTTTGGCTATAGCAATAGCTGTTGCTAAATAATCTCCTGTTATCATTACTGTTTTTATTCCAGCTTTTCTACATTTTTTTACTGCTTCTTTTACTCCTTTTCTTGGTGGATCCATCATACCTATTAGTCCTACAAAATTCAAATCTTTTTCTATTTCTTTTGAAGATATATCGTTAGGAAGTTTTTCTACTTCTTTATATGCAACTCCTATTACTCTTAAAGCTTTATTTGCCATTAATGTATTATCTTTTCTAATATTTTCTATATCTGAATTACTCATATTTTTTTCTTGCCCATTTAAATGTATTTTACTGCATTTATTTAACAATACGTCTGGTGCTCCTTTTGTTATAATTATATATTTATTTCCATTTTTATGTATTGTAGTCATCATTTTTCTATTGGAATCAAAAGATATTTCTGATATTCTTTCCATTTTATTATATAATTCTTCTTTGCTAAATCCCATATTTATTCCATATTGAACAATTGCTTTTTCTGTTGGCTCACCCATTAACTGAACTTTTCCTTTTTCTGTTTTACATTCTACATCTGTACACATCATTGCTAATTTAACAGATAATTCTTTATTTAAACTTACCTCAACAACATTCATTTTATTTTGTGTTAATGTTCCTGTTTTATCTGAGCATATTACATTTGTACATCCTAGTGTTTCTACAGCTGGTAATTTTCTTATAATACTATTTTTCTTTGCCATTTTTGTTACTCCTATTGATAACATAATAGTAACAATTGCAGGTAAACCTTCTGGTATTGCAGCAACTGCTAGTCCTACAGAAGTCATAAACATTTGAATCGGATCTATATTTTTTATTATTCCTATGCAAAATATTATAAAACATATTATTAAACATGCAATTCCTAATACTTTTCCAACTTGCCCTAATTTTTTCTGAATCGGTGTTTCTGGTGCCTCATTTTCTATTATCATATTTGCAATATTCCCAACTTTAGTATTCATTCCTGTTTCTATTACTACTGCTTTTGCATGTCCTCCCACTATTATACTAGCCATAAATACTAAATTCTTCATATCTCCTAATGCTGCATTTTCTTTACATGTAACTTTAGCATCTTTGAAAACCGGCTCTGTTTCTCCTGTTAGGCTTGATTCTTCTACTTTTAAATTGTAACATTCTACTAACCTACAATCTGCTGGCACATAGTTTCCTGCTTCAAGCAATATTAAATCTCCTTGCACTAGCTCCTCTACATTTATTTCTTTAACCTTTCCACTTCTTATAACTTTTGTTTTTTGAGGTGTTAGTTTTTTTAATGCCTCTATTGATTTTTCTGCTTTGGTTTCTTGTATTACTCCCATAAGGGCATTTACTATAACTATTGCTATTATTATAATAGAATCAATATAATCATTTTCTCCTTGCATGTTTGAAACTACAGCAGATACAATTGATGCTATTATTAATATAATTATCATGAAATCATTAAATTGTTTTAAAAATTTTATAAAAATACTTTCTTTGCTTTTTTCCTCTAATTTGTTTTTTCCATATTTTTCCTGCCTATACGCAGCTTCTTTGTCACTTATTCCTATCTCAGGATCTGACTTTAATTTTTTCATTACCTCATTTCTATTTAAAGTTTGCCACATTTTCATCTCTCCTTTGTTTATATTTTAATTAATTATATGTGGCTTGTACTTTTTTATTCATAATAATTTTATGTACATTTTACAAAAATATGTCATATTATGTCTTAAGAGGTGATGTTATGTTTATCGGTCTTATTATACTATCTATTACAAGCAGTATTGATTCTTTAGGAATAGGCATTACATATGGAATTAAAAATACCAAAATTTCTTTAATAAGTAAATTCATTTTATTTTTTATCTCTTTAATTATAACTAGTATTTCATTATTGTTTGGAAATATATTAAATCATATATTTAGCTCTTCATTGTCTAAAATTATAGGCAATATTATTTTAATTATTATTGGAGTATATATGCTTATTAATTCAAATGCAAGCACTAAAAATTCCGATTATGATTTTAACCATTCTAATTTAATAGACCCTAAAGAGGCACTTATCCTTGGATTTGCTTTATCATTAGATAGCTTTTGTATTGGCGTAGGTACTAGTGTTTATGGTATTAACTATTATATTTTTCCAGTTTTAGTTAGTAGCTTTCAATTTTTATTTTTAAGTATAGGAAATATATTGGGAAGTAGGCTTAGTAATCTATCTAAATTTTCTAATAAAACTAGTACTATTGTTTCAGGCTTGTTATTAATTTTAATTGCTTTACTACGTTTTTTTATAAATTAACACTTTAGCCTTGCAATTTTATGTCGAATATTGTATAATATTGTCATTACTTTTTTAGGAGGGCATATTTATGTCAAAAAGAAATCATCAGAAAATCACATTGTGCTTCACAAACAAAATTGTTAGTTTGGAGGACACAGACATCGGAATGATCCTGCGGATAGAGGAATGGATCAAATGCCATTGTACGGCATTTGAAGATATTGGAAATCCTGGAACATTTGTCTTTTCATCGGCTGCAGAATTTAATGAAGCTGTGAAGATGGCATTGCCATCATATTGATGAGAAAATGAGGTGAATTTTTTTCACCTCATTTTTATTATTTAAGTTTCATAGATAATAATTTAGATATTCCATTCTCTTCCATTGTAACTCCATATACTGTGTCTGCAGCTTCCATTGTTCCTTTTCTATGAGTTATAACTAAAAACTGAGTTTTTTCAGAGAATTTTTTTAGGTATTCAGCATATCTATAAACATTTACATCGTCTAGTGCTGCCTCAATTTCGTCAAGTACACAAAATGGTGCTGGATTTATTTTTAATATTGCAAATAATAATGCAATAGCTGTAAATGCCTTTTCTCCTCCAGATAATAACATCATATTTTGTAATTTTTTTCCTGGTGGCTGTACTGTTATTTCTATTCCACATTCTAAAATATTATTCTCATCATCTAATGTTAAACTTGCATTTCCACCGCCAAATAATTCTTTAAATACCTCTGAAAAGTTTTTGTTTATAATTTCAAATTTTTCTTTAAATTGTTGTTTCATTATAGATGTCATATCTTGAATTATTTTTCTTAGTTTTGCCATTGTATCTTCTAAATCTACTCTCTGCTCGCACATAAAGTCATACCTTTGTTTTAATGTTTTATATTCTTCAATTGAGTCTATATTAATACTACCTAAATTCCTTATATCATTTCTTAAAGAATTTACATTTTTTTGTGTTAGAGCTACATTTTCAGGTTTTTTATAATTCTCTACTGTGTTTGGAGTTAGTTCATATTCTTCCCACATTTTATTAATTATTTCATTTATTTCTTCTTCTTGTTTTGATTGCTTTACTTCTAATTTAACAATTTGAGATTTTAAGTCTTCAATTGTATGAAATTTTGAATTAATATCATCTTCTTGTTTTTGTAGCTTTTCATTTTTTTCTATTCTAACATTTTTTAGTTCTTCTATTTTAGACCCACTATTTTCTACTTCTTCTTTTATTTGCTCTATTTTTTGTCTTGTTTCATTAATCAATTCATCTTGTTTTTTATTATCATTTTTTATTTGTTCTATTTGAATAATTTTGTTTTCAATACTTTTTTTAGTATTTGAAATATCAAAATTAATTCTATCTTGTATTTCCTGAATTGAGGCTTCGCTTTCGTCAAACGATGTTACTGAAATTTTTAAATTTGTTATATCAAAGTTTAAATCGTCTATATATTTTTGATTATCTTTATTAAGTTCTGCAAATTCATTTATTATTTTTATCAAACTTTGTGTTTCTTTTGAAATATCCTCTAATTTTTGTGTTTCTTCTTCTGTATTTCTAGTCAGTTCCTTTTTATTTGTATTTATTATTTCAAGTTCTTCTTTTAATTTGTTTAATCTATTTTGTAATCTATTTATATTTTCATCTATTGCAACAACTTTTTGTTTTTCTGTAGCATATGTTATATCAATCTCTTGTAGCTCTTTTTCTAAACTAGTTGCCGCTTCTAATATGTCTTCTATAGAACTTTCATATTCATTTTTTTCTTTTTCTAAACTAGAAATTTTTTCTTTCAAATTTTTTATTTTATTTTCTAGTCTTTCTATTTCTCTTCCTCTGCCTAAAATATTTACTGTTTTTTTAGTAACTGATCCACCTGTTATAGCTCCTGATGGATTTATTAAGTCACCATCTAAGGTAATAATTCTAAATGAATAATTGTTTTGTTTTGCAACCTTAATTGCAGTATTCATATTATCTACTATTAGTGTTCTTCCTAATAGATTTAATATAATTTGCTCATATTTTTTATTAAAGTCTACTAAATCTGATGCAATTCCTATTATTCCTTGTTCTTTGCCTTTTATTTTATCAATTTTCTTTCCTTTAACTGAAGAAATTGGTAAAAATGATGCTCTACCTAAATTATTTTTTCTTAAATGTTCTACTAATTTTTTTGCATCTTCCTCTGTTTCTGTAACAATATTTTGCAAACTTGTTCCTAAACACATTTCTATTGCTGTTTCGTATTTACTAGGTACATCAATAATATTTGCTAAAACTCCATGCATACCTTTTCCTAGTTCTTTAATATTTTCACAGTCCTTTAATAAACTTTTTACACTTTTTATGTATCCTTCTTTTTCCTTTTCTGTTTCTATTAAAAATTTAAGCTTAGATTCTTTAACTCTCATTTCACTAGACATTATATTAATATTATTTTCATAATTTTTAATTTTCCTTGATGCATCTTCTCTTTTAGCTGATATATCTTCTAGATTTTTTACTATTTTTGTTCTTTTACTATCTATTTCATAAAATATTTTTGATGCATCTTCTTTTTGCAATCTTATTCTATCTATATCCATTATATTATTTTGGATTTCGTTATTAATTGCTTTTTCTCTTTTTTCGTAGTTTTCAAAATTTATATTATTAGTATTTATGTTTGATTGTAATTCATATTTTTTATCAGTATTTTGTTCTACTTTTTGTTTATAATTTTCTATTTCTAATTCCTTTTGTGATAATTTTGAAGTTAATTGTTTTAATTCTTCTTCTTTTTTTTGTAATTCTTTTTCGAATTTCTCTTTATTTTGTTTTAATCCTGTTCTTTTTTCTTGCTTTTGTTGTATTTCTTCTTCTAGTTCTTTTTGCTTTTGTTTTAATTCTTCTATTTCACTTTCATATCTATTTTTATTTTCTACATTATTTGTTATTTTTGCATTTGCAACATTTATTTGAGAATTTAACATTTCTATTTCTTTTTGACTTTCAAATCCCAAACTTGCCATATCTTCTATTTTTATAGTTATTTCATCTATTTGACTTTTCAATAATTCTTTTTGATTTTTTATTCTTTCTAATCTGCCTTCTTCTTCATTGCAGTTTGATACCATTATTTCTTTATCATTTACTATTTCACTTAAACTTTTTTTATATTTTTCTATGTTGTATATAAATAACCCTATTTCTATATTTTTTAGTTCCTCTTTTAAATTTAAGTACTTTTTGGCTTTTTCTGATTGTATTTTTAGAGGTTCCATATTTGTTTCTATTTCAGATAATATATCATTTATTCTTAATAAATTTAGTTTTGTATGTTCTAATTTTTTTTCACTTTCTTGTTTTCTAACTCTATATTTTACAATTCCTGCTGCTTCTTCAAAAATATGTCTTCTATCCTCTGACTTATTACTTAAAATCTCATCTATTTTCCCTTGTCCTATTATTGAATACCCATCTTTTCCTATTCCTGTGTCCATAAATAGTTCTAATACATCTTTTAATCTACATGGGACTTTATTTATAAAATATCCTGTTTCACCACTTCTATATATTTTTCTTGTAACTGTTACTTCTGTGTATTCAATTGGTAAGGCTCCATCCGCATTGTCAAACACCAAAGAAGCCTCTGCAAAACCTAGAGACTTTCTATTTTGGGTTCCAGCAAATATAATATCTAAGGCTTTTGAACCTCTTAAAGATTTCATACTTTGTTCACCTAAAACCCATCTTATACTATCTGATATATTACTTTTTCCTGATCCATTTGGTCCTATAACACTTGTTATTCCTGGTTTAAATTCTAATACTGTTTTGTCGGCAAAAGATTTAAACCCTTGTAATTCCAATCTTTTCAAATACATTTATTATCACCTTTAATTGTTTTGTTTTATGTAGTTTATACTATTTTTATTTTTTTGTAAAGTAAATTTAGTTATTTTTATATGTAAAGGAGATGAGCTTTTAGTTTATTTCATCCCCTTTTATTAATTTATTATATTTTTATTTTATAGATTTTTCTGCATAGGCATTATTTACTATTTTTTCATATGGTGCTTTTTGTTTCAACTCTCCTGCTGTAGTCATAACTTCTTGTAATAATTGAAATGCACTTTCTTTTAATACTGGTGTTTCATTCCATGCATCTATATCTTTATAATTTTGTATTACATTTTCCAATAATTCTAAATCAGTATCTGGAAAAAAGCTTTGAACTGACTTTGCTATTTCTTTTGCTGAATTTTCTTTTACCCATTGCTGTCCTTTGTATATTGCATTTGTAAATCCTTGTATTGTATCTTCATTTTTTTGTATATAGCTCTTTTTAGCAAAATATGCTGTATATGGTATTTCGCCCGCTTCTTCTCCTACAGATGCTACAATATATCCTTTTCCTTGTTTTTGTATAAGTGAAGCTGTTGGTTCAAACAGCGTAACATATTGTGCATTACCACTACTAAATGCTCCTGCCATTAAATCGAATTTTATGCTATCATCTAATGTCAAATCATTTTTTGGATCTATGTCATTCTTTTTTAGTACATATTCTAAAGTCATATAAGGTACTCCACCTTTTCTACCTGGAATTACTGTTTTTCCCTTTAAATCTTGCCAATTGAATTTGTCTGTTTTTTCTTTAGAAACTAAAAATGATCCATCTTTTTTGGTCATTTGGGCAAATACTTGTGTATAATCTTCTTTTCCTTCGTTATATACATATATTGACGCTTCTGGCCCAGCAAATCCTATATTTACCTGATTTGATAAAACTGAAGTCATTACTGCATCTGCACCTTGACCTGTTGTAAGCTCAATTTCTATTCCATTTTCTTTAAAATATCCATTATTTATAGCTACATATTGTGGTGCATAAAATACAGAACGTGTAACTTCGCTTACTTTTATTGTTTTTATATCATTATTATTATTTCTTTTATCATGTACTGTCTTTCCAATTGTAATACCTATAATAATTATTAACACCATTGTAATAATAATTATATTTTTTTTCAAATTTTCTCCTCCTTACCTTTTTACTTGAATTTTTTGGATTTTAGGATAAATCTTTCAAGTAGAATTACTCCTCCATACATAATTCCAGCAACAACTCCTAAAATAATTACACTAGTCATTACTAAATCTAGCTTAAATACTTGACCTCCATAAACAATTAAATATCCGAAGTCCTGCTTTTGATACTAAAAATTCGCCAGATATTACTCCTACTAATGACAAACCAATATTTACTTTAAGTGAATTTATAAATGTCCCTATGTTGGCTGGTATTACTATTTTTGTTAGTATTTGAGATTTAGTTGCATTAAATGTTTTTGCCATTTTTATTACTTCCTTATCTGTTTTCATAAATCCATTTAATATTTCTAAAATTGTTACAATTAAGGAAATTGCAATTGCCATAACTATAATAGCAGGTGTTCCAGCGCCTACCCATATTATAATAATTGGTCCGCAAAGCAACTTTAGGCAAACTGTTTAGTACTACTAAAAATGGTTCTGAAACCTTAGCTAAAAAATTAGACCACCACAATAATATTGCAACAAGTACTCCTAAAAGTGTACCTAACATAAACCCTACAACAGTTTCATATACGGTTACTAATATGTGTGTTGATAAGTTATTGGCTGATAAATTCATAAATGTGTTTAATATTCTAGTTGGCTTACTTGTTATAAAACTATCTATAATGTTTAAATTTGCTAATGTTTCCCATATTACTAAAAAACCTATTAAAATTAACAATTGTGTAACTATTACTAGTATTTTTTGTTTTTTAATTTTTTGTAAATATACTCTTCTTTCTTTTGATAAATTTTTATTTTTCATTCACACCTAACTCCTTCCATAGTGTATTAAAGTATTTACTAAATTGTGGACTTTCTCTACAGTTTAAAGGAGTTTTGTCATTTATATTAAATTCTATTTTGTGTATATCTTTTATTGTTCCTGGTCTTTTACTTAAAACAAGTACTCTGTCTGACATACTTATTGCTTCAGATATATCATGTGTTACCATTATTGCCGTTATTTTTTCCTTTTTTAAGATTTTATAAATATCATTTGTTACCATTATTCTAGTTTGATAGTCTAATGCTGAAAATGCTTCATCTAATAATAATATTTTAGGTTTTACTGCAAGGGTTCTAATCAAAGCAGCTCTTTGCCTCATTCCTCCCGATAACTCGGATGGATATTTATCTTTAAATTCATAAAGATTATATTTTTTTAAAAGTTCTTCTATATATTTTATATTTTCTTGCGTTTTCTTTTTCTTTATTTCTAATCCAAATAAAATATTGTTAAATATTGTTCGCCATTCTAATAAACAGTCTCTTTGTAGCATATAACCAATTTGAGAAGATATTTTGTCTTCTTTCTTATTTTCTATGTATATCTCCCCAGATTGTTTTTCTTCTAAACCTGCAATTATAGAAAGTAATGTAGACTTTCCACATCCGCTTGGTCCTATTATGCTTACAAATTCTTCTTGTTTTACTCTAAAATTTATATTGCTTAAGGCAAGAACTTCTCCATCTTTGTTTTGATATTTTTTACTTACATCCTTTACTTCTAAAATAACTGCCATATCTTTCCTCCTTTTAATTTACCCTAATATATTTTATGTGTACTTATTTTAAATTGAGACAAAAAAATAACCAAAAGATACATACTTTTGGTCATTTTATTTTTATTCTCTTATAAAATTTGTTGATATTATCTTTTCATGTTTTGGTAAGTTTACTCCTGATTTTTTTCCTGCTTCTATACATTTTAAAATCCATGCCATATTGTTAGCTAAAGTTCTCATTGTTTGCATTCCTTCTTCATCTTTTAAAACATCTTGCGGTTTACTTCCATGTACCATATTCCAGTATTGGGATGTTACTATTGGCATATTGTTCATTGAAAAATATTTATTTATTTGATCTATAGTAGCCGTTGCTCCTCCCCTTCTACAGCTTACTACTGCTGCAGCTGGTTTATTACTAAACAACTCTCTTCTTCCATAAAATACCCTGTCTAAAAAAGATGTAATTGCACCTGAACCAGATGAAAAATGTACTGGTGTTCCAAATATGAATCCATCAGTTTCAGAAACTAACTCTAAAAATTTATTTACAATGTCATCTCTAAAACACTTTCCATCTTTTAAACATTTTCCGCATCCAATACATCCAGCAATAGGTTCTGTGCCTAGCCACATAATATTAGAATCTATATTATTTTGATCTAATGTCTTCTTTACTTCCATAAGTGCTGTATATGTACACCCATTTTTATGCGGACTTCCATTTACTAATAATACTTTCAATTTTTACCTCCTCATATTATTATATTTTTTATTGATTATTATATCACATAATTTGATAAAAAATTTATTTTCGCTTATAATTAATAAATATAAGGAGATTAAAATTGAAATAATGAAAAATGAAATTTCTATAAATAATAGTTATAATAAATTAAATATGTGGTTAAAACAAAAATTTCGGGGAACGCACTTTAAAAATTTGTATAGATGGCGGTTTTACATGTCCTAATAGAGATGGTACATGCGGTATAGGAGGATGCATTTTTTGTAGTGAAAAAGGGTCCGGAGAACATATAAATTCTACTCAAAACATTTCTGAGCAGGTGGAAAATTATTTTAATAGTTATAAATCTAAAAGAGCAAATAAATTTATTGCATATTTTCAAAATTTTACTAATACTTATGACTCAATTTATAATTTAAAGAAAAAGTATGATGCAGCTTTTATAAATAACAAAATTGTTGCTCTTGCTGTTGCAACTAGACCTGACTGCATAAATGAAGAAATTGTTAAATTGTTAAAAAGCTACACTAATAAATATTATGTATGGGTTGAACTTGGACTTCAAACTTCTAATAATGAAACTGGAAAATTTTTGAATAGAGGTTACACCTCCAGTGATTTTACCAATGCTGTAAGTTTATTAAATAAATACAACATTGACGTTGTATCTCATATTATGATAGGACTACCTAATGAAACACATAAAGACTTAGAAAATACTGTTAATTTTATAAATAACCATAAATTAAAAGGATTAAAAATTCATTCTACATATGTTGTTGAAAACACTGTTTTAGCAAATATGTATAAAAACGGTCAATATTTTCCTATATCTTTAGATAACTATTTAAAAGAATTGGCTTTTGTTTTAACTAACATAAGCCCAAATTTAATAATTCACAGAATTTCTGGAGATGCTCCTAAAGACCTATTGCTAGCACCTTCATGGAATCTTCATAAAAAATGGGTTTTAAACGGAATAGATAAATATTTAAAAGAAAATAACTTGTGGCAGGGAAAATTTTTTAAATACTAAAATAAAATTGCAAATATGAAAATTGATATTCATACTTGCAATTTTATTTATAATTTATATCTTTGCAATTCTTTATTTGCTGGTGTTTCCAACACTTTTCCGTCATATGAAAATTTTGATCCATGGCATGGACATTCCCATACTTTTTCTATATTGTTAAAATATAATTCACATCTAAGATGTGTACATTTAGGTTTAACTTGGTAGACATTTCCATTATTATCTTTATATACACCTATTTTATGATTGTTAAATTCAACTATTTTTCCACATCCATTTTTTACGTCATTTATTGTTTCATCTGGTAATGTAAAATTACTTAAAATTAATGATTCATTAACCTCTTTTAACACATTCCCTACTTCTTGTATATTTTTTATAGGTTCTAATCTTTTAGCTTTAAATATTTCTTCATACTTATTATCTTCGCCTAGAATTTTACTTGTGATAATATTAGCAGCTATATTAGATGATGTAATTCCCCATTTGTTAAAACCTGTAGCAATATACACATGTGGCATTACACTTGAAAATTCACCTATATATGGAATTTTGTCTAATGATATGCAATCTTCTGCAGTCCATCTATACAAAATTTGAGATTGTGGATACATTTGCTTTATTATTTTTTCTATCTCTTTGTATCCATTTTCTAATTCATCTGTTCCTGTTTTATAATCATACCCTACCACTAAAAGTAATTGCTTGTCTTTTTCATTAATTACCCTAAAAGAAATTGTTGGTGTTTCAGAACTTATATACATTCCTGAAAATAATTTTTCTTTTACATCTGCAACAACTGCAAATGAAGTAGATTGATACATTTTTAGAAAATAATAACCTGGAAAACTTATAAATGGATATCTAGTTGCAATAATTACATTATCTGCAAGTATTTTGTTATTGTTTACATATACAACATATTTTCCATTTTCCTTTTCTATATTTGTTGCCTTTGAGTTTTCATATATTTTCCCACCATTTTTTATTATACATTCACATAGTCCATAAGCATATTTTACAGGATTAAATTGTGCTTGATTCGTAAATTTTAATGCACCTTTTATATTATTTAATGGTAATTCTATTTTATCTACAAATTCACTTTTTTTATTTAAAACATTATTAATAACATCATTTTCAATTTTTATTTTACCAACATCATCTTGATTTTGAGTAAAAACATATGCATCCTCTTTATTAAAATCACACTGTATATTCTCTTTATCTATTATTTTTTTTATATTTTCAATAGCCTTTTCATTTGCTTCCAAATACTTTAATGCAAATTCTTCCCCTTCTGAATTAATTAAATAATTATAAAAGAGCCCATGTTGACTTGTTATTTTTCCTGTTGTTTTTCCACTTGTATGACTACAAATTTCATCTCTTTCAACTATTGCCACACTCATTTTAGGACTTAAATAATATCCACAGCTAAGCCCCGTAATTCCTCCTCCTATTATGCACACAGATACATTTATATTATCTTTTACTTTCTCAAAATGTTGATAATCCTCCTTATTTTTATTCCAAAATGATTCCATAATTCTCCTCCTATATATATTTTTTGCATTGGTAATTATTTTATACATTTTGAAATTATTTACTCAAGGCTTTTACATATTATTGCAAAATTACTTATATTCTATTGTATTTTTGTTAATTTCATTATTATTTAATATTAATGGTAATATTTTTTCAATAAACTTGCACTCTAATTTTTCTTCTTGGGTTGGATTATTACTATTAACAATTCTGGCAACTTGCATCTTTAAATTATCTTCTATTCTTTCTGAACTTTTATTAATATAATTAGATATATTTTGTAGTTCAATTAATTTTAACTCTATACATCTATTTATTTTTTCAGACTCCCTTTTAGAATTTATAGCCATTACAATAGATATAATTCCTAATATTATTGATATAATTGCCATACTAACATTTAATACTTCCATTCTCTTCTCCAATCTATTTATTTTTTGTTACATATATATTATAATGTATCAAAATTTGTTTTCAATGTTTTCGAATTAATTTTTATAATCAGTATCAAAACTATATTAATAGGAGGTTAAAAATGGAAAATGTATCAAAAAATATAAAAGGACTAGGTTTAAGACTTGGACAATGTAGAACCTCTTTAGGGCTTAGTCAAGGGCAATTAGCAGATATGCTAGGAATATCTAGGCCTAATTATACAGCAATAGAAAATGAAAATGACGGAAGATTTCTAAAGGACTATCAATTAAAAAAGGCTTCACAAAAATTAGGCGTTTCTTCTGATTATTTACTTGGATTAATATCTGATCCTAATCCTAATGCAGAAATAATGGCTATTACTAAAATTTCTGGACTTTCCAGTTTGTCTATTTATAAATTAAACTCGTTTTTAGGTTTATATCATTCTGATGATATATTAAATACAATCGATAATTTTATAGATCATTTTGAATCAAAATTTTGGGAATTAATATGTTTATATAAAAAATTTAGAAGCTTTTATAATCAGAAATATAAATTCATACTACAATTTACTGACGATATATCATTTCCAAGACTTAATTTTTTTAGTGGAAAAGTAGAATTTTCAAAAATAAATCCACATCAAAAATATTTTTATTATGACATAAAAGAAGGTAAAAAATTTTATGATATATCTACTAAAATGCTAACAGTTCCTAAAGGTGAATTTAACAAAAATTTTGAAATACTTTGTCAGTGGCTAAAAGATGGAAAATACACTGAAGATAATTTATATTTATATGATGATTGTGAAAAGCAAAAACAGTTTAAAGACTCTCTTGAATATATAAAAAACACCCTACATGATTTAATTATGTTATTAGACTTTGACGAAACGGGTTTAATATTTTCCCTTGCTCAAAAGGAAGAAGAAATTCGTACTCTTATAGATAAACTTATAAATTTGATATCTTCAGCAAGTAAAGAACCTATTGATCGAATTATTGAAAATTTATGGTCATGTTTAACATGGTTCTCTCAACCAATTGAGTATTCTTTAAATTTTATAAAATTTAGGATTAATAATAATTTTAGCGAATATTTAGAAAAAATTTAATTAAATTACTAAAAAAAGTATAATTAATAATGGATTTTGGTTATTTAAACTGGGATTCTTTTTATATTAAATTATACTTTTTTATAATTTCTTCTTTTGTATTATGTGAATATTTTTTAAATTCTCTTTCTCTTTTTAATGCTTCACTTTTGGTGTTGAATTCTTCATAGTATGCAAGTTTTACTGGTCTTCTTGCTCTAGTATATTTGGCTCCTTTTCCGCTGTTATGTTTTTCTACTCTTTTTTCTATGTTGTCTGTGTATCCGCTGTATATTGTGCCATCTTTACATTTTAACATGTATGCATAGTATTTTTTTATTTTGTTCACCTTCTTTTGTTTTTTATTTATTATATCATATTTATTTTTGTTTTTTTAGTATGATTATTTTTATTTTTTTGTTATATGGGCTTGGGGTTATGAGGGTATTATCAGCAATTTTTGAATTTTATTGAAATTGATAGTTTTTGCTTATATTTCAATGGTTTTATTGATTTATAAGTTATGTATTTTTAAGTGATTTTAAGTCAATTTTGGGTACTTTTGTCCCCATTGTGTCCCCAAGATTTTAAATTTATATATTTTGGAAACCTTAAAATCACTTACAGATTTTTTATATTAATGGAGGATAATTATGAGTAATTTTAGAAAATTAAATGATGATATTTTAAGAGAATGGTTAAATTATAGAGAAGAAACTGAATTAGGATATTTAACTAAAGAAGATAGAAAACATACTATTAATTTTGAAGAAATTTCTGAGAAAATTTTAAATAGTATTCCTAAACAAAACCGAAATTTTGTAAAAAAACAACTTGATTTACTTGATGAAAATTTTACAGATTATATTATTTATTGGGATGAAAAATATTATAGAAATGGATTTTGTGATGGTATTGAACTAATCAATGGTTGTTTATATTAAATATTTACAACTAAAAATACTGGAAGTATACATTCTTCCAGTATTATGTTTTTGGTTCTATCATATATTCGTTATTTATACTTTTTAACAATATACTATTTTCAGTTTCTAAATTGTTTTTGCTTATAACATATTTGTCAATAATTTTTCCATCTGAATTTTTTAATGAGCACTCATAAAAATTATATTTTAAAATTTCTAAAATAATATTAGCTGTAAAATAGCTATGTTTTACGCATAAAAAACCAAGGGATAAATAAAATATCAAAAATATTATTAATTGATCCCATTGGGTAAAATCAAAAGCAAATAATGGTAAAACATACGCTAAAAAATATTCAATAGTAATATCTTTAGATTTTTTTGCTTCAATAATTATATATTTTTCTGCACCACTTCTTCTTTTATCTATAATAAGTCTTCTTACAATTATTAAGCTAATAATAAATAAAACAACTATAGCTATAATAGAAATTTTTTCTGTATATAAATTTTGTTTTTTGTCTACAATATTTTTTATATCTATGAATAATATTGCTAACCATAATGGTACAAATGAGACATAATATAAACACCATGAGTTAATGCTTGTCATTAAAAATCCTCCCTATTTCCATTCCTTAGCTCCAGCTACCTCTACAGGCTTGTTATTAAATGGATCTATTTTTCCTTTATCACATAATAATTTTATCAATTTTTTTGATGCTTCATCGTTTGTTGTATCAAATTTTCCATTTATTAATGGAATGTTAAATTTAGCTGAAATATTATCTTTCATTTTATCATCATTTAATAATTTTAAGTTCTCTTTATTAAAAGATATAAATTTTTTAGGATTATGTCCCGAATTTGCAACATTCATAAAAGATTCAATATCAGAAACTATTCCCATATCTTTTATTTCTTCTATTTTCTCTTTACAAACTGCTTTATATGCTCTTTCCATATTAAAAAGTTTTTCTCCAGAGTTATTAAAAAAGTATATTGTATTTCCGTATGCTATCATATCAATAGATAATTCTAATCCAATAACTGTATCAGTAATTTCTTTATATTTTTCTCCCAACTTTATAAATTTATTTTTTAGTACTTTTATAGGATTTTTCATAAAAATAAACTTTATTGGTATATCTTCTCCATTCTCTTCAATACTACTTTTTAAAACATAGCAATCATATTTATTTTTTATAGGATCATTTTCTCGGTCTGGATTTGATAACGCACTTATGAATAAATCATATGTATCTTTTATTAATTCATTTGTAATATCCATTTTATATATTACATTTGAAATTGTATCACTATTATACTCTTCAATATCACTATATAAAGATGCTTTCTCTCCATTAGTATATATTTGAACGATTTCTTTTAGCGTTTTTAATATTCCATTTTCATCAAAATCTGATAATTCTTCAACGTAATATTTTACTCCTTCTTTTTTTGTTACATTTATTTTCACTAGATTAATACTCCAATTATCTATTTTATCAGCACTATTTAATATTTCTGTAATTTTTTTTATCATTTATTTCCCCCCACCTGCTGTTACTTATAATATTGTTTCACTAATAGTATTAATTTTTCTTATAATTTCTTCAAATTTTAGATTTTTAGCATATTGATGTTTTTTAGTATATTTAATCCACAATTCTTTAGTAAATTCACTTTGTTTTATCTCTTCCATAATTTTATCTATTGAATTTGTATCCGTATTTCTCTTTTGGAAAGTTTTTATTATCGCTTCTTTTAGGTTATCTTTTGAGTATTTTTCATATGTAATTAAATAATATAAATCATAATAATCTTTCATTCTACTGTTTAATACGCCTCTTGATATTACTGTTTGAAATTTTTCAGCTATAATGCTTTCTATATTATAAGTCATTATTTTTAAACTTCTATCTTCAAACATCATTTTATAATCATATTCTATTTCTCTTGGTGTAATTAAATCTCCTGTTGCAATATCAATGCTTAAGTTCACTCTGAGGTTATCAAATTTTGCTAATAATTTATATTTTAATCCTCCATAGTCATCATCTTCTCTTATTGGCTTAGAGTTTTTTATTTCAAACTTGACACCATCATTTACATCGATATTTAAAATCTCATTTAAAACTTCATATAATTGTTCATCTGTCAAATTTATTCCTTTTATACAAGTATCCATATCCATAGTAGTTCTAGTATCTATCCCCATTATTGAAGATAATAGTAAACCACCTTTTAGAATGAAATTATTTTTATATTTTGAAACCGATAATCTTTCTAATATTCTCTCAAACATATAATTTTGTAAAATCTCATTTGTTGTAATATTATTTTTTGATGCTAAATATTTCGACTTATCCATTAAGCTTTTTGCATTTCTTATCATATTATTGCCTCCATATATATTTTTACCTTCTCATATACTTTCATTTTTTTTGCATATTCAAACATTTTATTTGCATTAAATTCTTTACTTTTAATACAATTTTTAATTGCTTTATTAGCCGTTTCTATATCGATATTGGCTTTATTATTAATAATATCACAAACTGTACGTTCTAAGTTATATGCATTAACTGTTTTTCCTGTTGAAGTTTTTACTTTTATTTTTCCTAACTCTAATATATTTTGATTCACTCTATATACATTAGCAATATCTTTGCAATATGCTAAACTATTATTTTTTGTAGTTGTAATATCCATTTTATTAGGAGTTCTTTCTGTTTTTTCCTGCAAATATAATGCTGTATTATATGAAAATACTGTGTTTTTATGCTTTAACTGAAATAAGTAATATTCATCATAGATAAATTTATCTGTTATATAAACTCCTTGAGAAATTCTTTCAATCAATCCTAAATCATTGACTTTTTTTAGCATTGTTCTTGAAATTCCCTTTTCTTGAGCCTCTTTGCTAGTTATTATTCCATCATTTTTATTAATAATATCTATAATATTTTTATACATTTGTAACTCTCCTCATATTTCATTTACAGTTTAAACACATTTTATCATTTTGTGTTAAAATTGTAAATATATTATATATATTTTTTTATTTTTTATACAAAAAGATTGTACCCAAATATGTACAATCTCTTGATTTTTATCCAAATTTTTTTATTTTTTGATTTAATAAGTTATATCTCTTTAATGTATTGTCATCGTTAAGACAATATTCCTTTGTTACTTCTTCATTTAGCTCATAATTTATGTCTATGTTATATAAATCAAATTGATCTTTTGTTAAGTCTATATAATGACCATCAATTTTATTAAAATAATGTGTTCCTCCACCTTCTATTTTAATTTTATGTATTGTACCTCCAAACATATCATTTACTATTATAGCAGTTATTGCGCATTGACCATATGTTGGGTCATTATCCTTAATATAATCTGCTTGTGATAGTGGATATGCTGTTTCTTTGCTCCAACTTTTCAATAAAATTCCAAACAAATCATTTAAAGTCTTGACTTTCACGTATATACTATTAGTCGTTTGAATTATATCTCCAAATTCTTCTCCATAATAATATATATTTCTACCACTTATTGTTTTAAATCTTCCTACATTCTTTTCAAATATCTCATTATCTAATTGATATTTTTCACTTTCTTCTGCAACCTTTACTATATCATCTGTTACTTTGTTTAGAGTTTTATATATTTCTTCCATGTATATTCCAAGAATCCTTTTTTTAGCATCGTTATCGTCTAACAATAACTTATATAACTCTCTGTTGTGATCATATCCTTCCTCTAATGCTTTATCTACACTTCTATAATATGCAAAATTAAAGTCTTTGTAATCGTTTACAATTGCACTATTTTTTAAATCTTTATTGTTTATTAGTATATCTTTAATTTGTTTTAATGATGTATGCGCCAGATTTGGATCTATGTTTATTCCCTTTTCTATATTAATTTCTTCAATTATCTCTGTCAGTTTTTTCATTTGTTCCATTTCTATAGTAACTGGTCGAGGATTAGTATACTTAATTTCAGGTTTTGCATCAACTGTTTGTGTTCCTTTTTTTATGATATACTCACCTGTTTTCTTTTGTTCAATACCTGTAATATCTACAGCTTGTACTACATTAAAGTCTACTTTAATTCCTGTAACATCTAATTCCTTATATAATACAGATAGATAGTTATATTTTTTGTGTAAATCAATATCTTCAAATGCTGTTGCCTGTATTAAAAATCTATAAAATTTATTAAAACTACCTATATTTTTTTTAATTTCTAATTGTTCCTTAATATCTCTACACTTAATTTTACTCAAAGCTCTATCAATCAAACTTTCCATTTTTACTTTATCTGTTATTCTCTTCTTATCCTTATAGGCATACTCGTTAAAACTTAATACATCAGAAAAATCCATAAAATTATATGAATCTACTTTAGCTATTAAATCATATACCATTTCAGGATTAATACTTTCTGAAAGTATTGTTCCATCATAGTATGGTTCAAATGCTCTTTTTATATCTTCATATGAATTTTTAAAGTCTAATATAAATGTTTGCTTATTATACGGAGGACATATTCTATTTAATCTTGATAATGTTTGAACTGCTGCTATTCCACTTAGTTTTTTATCTACATACATAGCTACTAATTTAGGTTGATCAAATCCTGTTTGATATTTGTTTGCAACCAATAGTACTTGATAATCGTCTTTATCAAATTCTTCTCTCAGGGCATTCTCAGATATATTATTCATTCCAACTTCGCTATATTCTTTTCCATCTACAGTTACTTTTCCAGAAAAAGCAACTAAAGCTTTAATATCTCCATAATTATGTAATTTAACATATTTTTCAAATTCATTTCTATATCTAACTGCTGATTCTCTTGAAGATGTAATAACCATAGCTTTGGCTTTTCCGCCTAATTCTCTCATTATACAATTTCTAAAATGCTCTATTATTATTTCAACTTTTTGTCCTATATTAGTTGGATGCATATCAACAAATCTATTAATTTTCTTTTTTACAACACTAGAAAATACATCTGGATTTTCTTCCATCTTTTTATTTACTTCATAATATGTTTTGTATGTAGTATAATTTGTTAACACATCTAATATAAATTCTTCTTGAATTGCTTGTTTCATTCCATATATATGAAATGGTGCTGGTTTACCATCTTTATTTATATTTCCGAATAATTGTAAGGTTTGTTTTTTGGGTGTAGCAGTAAATGCAATCATTGATATATTTTTTTGTTTACCTTGTTTTGTAATTTCATCCAATATTAAATCTTCAACAGAATCATCTTCATTTTCTTCATCAGATAAGACTTCTGTTACTGCTGCCATATTTTTTCCTGATGTTGAGGAATGTGCTTCATCTATAATTATTGCGAAACTTCTATCAAATATATTTTTTGTTTCGTCTAATATATACCTAAATTTTTGTATTGTAGAAACTATAATTTTAGTATTACTTTTTAATGCATCAGCTAAGTCTGATGATGTACATTTTTCATCCATAACTTTAATTAAACCTTGTTTATGATCTATAGAAATAATAGCATTTTGTAATTGTTGATCTACTACAATTCTATCTGTAATAATTAAAACTGAATCAAAGATATTTTTCTCATTTACATCATGTAATGATTGTAATCTATGTGCAAGCCATGCTATAGTTTTTGTTTTGCCAGAACCAGCACTATGTTCTATCAAATAATTCTTTGCAGTAGTATTAATTTTTATATCATCCACTAATTTTCTTATAGCATCTAGTTGATGATATCTAGGAAATATCAGATTTTCTTTTAATTTCATAACACCTGTTTTAGGATCTTCTTTTTCTTCTTTTTCAACAAATATAAAATTCTTAATTAAATATAATAACATATCTTTAGTTAAAATATCTTCCCACATATAGTATACATTTAATTTTCCATCAACATGAGGATTTCCTTTACCACCTTCTTCATTTCCTTTATTAAATGGTAAAAAATACGACGACTTCCCAGATAATTTAGTACACATATATACTTCTTTGGTATCCATTGCAAAATGTACTAATGCTCCTGTTTTGAATGATAATAATCTTGTATTAAAGTCTCTATCATTTTTATACTGTTCAATAGCATTTTCAAAATTCTGCCCAGATTGATTACTTTTTAACTCTATCGTAATTATCGCTATACCATTTAAAAATATAACTAAATCTATTCTTTCGTTTTCTTTATGATATACTTCTTCCATAACAGAAAATATATTTTTATGATACAACTCATTCAATTCCTCATTGAATGTAGTAGCTGGTTTGTCATACATTAGATCTAGGCTAATATTATTATCAAAATATATTCCATTTTTTAATCTGCTAATTAAACTACTATTTCTCTTAGTAATTTCGTTATTTACCCTTTTTATAATTAAATTATTTGCTTCTTCTCCATGAATTTTTCTTATTTGTTCTATTTTTTCGGGCTGGGTTTCTTCTAAAAATTTCAGTAACAATTCTGTATCCATTGCATAAATTGGATTATACTTTGTCTTGCTATCTCTTTCTATAAATTTATTTTCATTTACCAAATAATCTATTATATATCTTTGATAATCGTATCTTTCTTTAAAAAAGTTATCCATATAGTTTTTCAGCCCCCTTTACTCTTTTCTTTCCAGTTACATATTCATATATTAATGATTTTTTATATTTTTCCATTTTTTCTATTTGTGTGTGTTTATCTACTATTATATTATCTATTTCATCACATTTTTTATCTAAATACTTTACAATTTCATCTTGTTCTTCTCTTGGTGGAATACATATTTTGAAATTACCAATCTGAGTTTGACTTATCATAGGTACAGCAGTAGATGTATTAACCACATCTATATTTTTTCTAATAACATCTGAATTAATAATCCAATATAAAAATTTATTATTTATTACTATTTTATTTAATAATACTAAACTTGGATTAATGGTTGCTTCTCCTATATCCTCTTCTATAATTACAACTTTTCCTAATGTACCTCTTTGTGCCATAATAATATCATTTTTATGAATCATAATTTCCGGAGATTCATAATATTTTTCCCAAGATATATATTCTGGTTCATCTAGATTTAATTTATTTGTACTGATATGTTTACCTCCAATTGTATATGCTCCCTCATCTGGTCCTACCAAATCATCTTTAGAATATCCTTTAAATCCAACTCTTCCATTTACTTTAGCAATATATTTTATTTTGTTTTCTGTCCAATTTTCAGGTATCATTCCTACCCAATCAATACCACTCTTTTTCAGTTTTTCATTAGGTTTTAACCCCCTAGTTACGGTTTCTGTAATCAATGATTTTTTATATTTATTCAATATATCAACTTGATTTCTTAATTCATTTAATATTTCATCAATTTCATTGACTTTATTATCTAAAAATGACGCTATTACTTGTTGCTCTTTTATATTTGGTCTTGGAAATTTATTTATTCCTAATTTTTGAGTAGTTAACTGCGCCATTGCAGTTTGTTCACCTAACAAATCAGCAGAATTTACACAATATGCAAAATACCTTGTATCATCTTTTAGTATTGGAACACATACCAATAATCTTACAATAGGATAATATTCATCATTTCTTACAATCGCTTTACCAACATCGCCTCTGCCAGTAACAGTAAATGTTTTTCCACTAAACCTATATTTACTCGTATATCCGAAAAGTCCATTGTTCTCCAATGAATTAGAGTATATTGGATATGGTGTTTGTTCTGTATATTCATCCGAAAAATCATCTTCATCTATATCTCCACCAGCAAACATTTGAAATAAATGTTTTAAAGAATATATTTCCCAACTCTCAGGTATTTCTCCAATCCATTTTATACCACTATCTTTCATTTTTGCCATATCCTACACCTCCTCAAGAAGTTCTTTAATTTTTTTACTTAATTCATCTTCAATATCCATAAATTGTTTAAGTAAATCTTCTGCCTTTTCAGGTTCTTTATACTCATAAAAGTATCTTGTAAATGGAATTTCTGCCCCTGTTTTTATAACTGGTTTCTTAGCATTTAAGTCTTCCTCAAATTCATAATGAGCATCTGGCACATGTGGTAAAACTTCTTCTTGCATGTATTCATCTATATCTTTATTGTATTTAACAATCTCTGTATCTTTAGTTGTTTTATCGTATATTATATTACCATTTCTATCCCTATGTATTTCAGCTGTCTTGTCCATTTCAGATAGTCCATCAACAATCTTATCTATTAACTTCTTATCTACATCTTTCAAAACATTTTTTATAACTGGCAAAAATTCGCTTTCTCTTTTATATATAACATCTGATGTATTTGATTTTAATAATGTAATTATTTTTTCATATACATTCCTATTTTCTAAAAATTTATCTAGCTGTTTCTTTTCTTTTGAAGGAATAGGATCTAATAAACTTAATTCATCCACTTTATCTTGATCATATAGATTAGATAAACAACCATTATTGAGCATATTTTCTATTCTTTCTTCTGTTATAGCATAGTTTCTCTGTAGTGGTTGATATATAGCATATTCCCTGTATAAAAATTCCTCTTTTTCAAATATCTTACAATATTTATTTTCTTTAAAATCCGCATATAATCTAACAATTTTTTCTATTTGTTTTGCACCTATTTCTTTTCTCTTTTTACCTAAAGATTTTCTTAGTTGTGTCCAAAACTCTTCTGATGTAGCATTTATCAATTGGATCTTTCCTTTTCTTTCTTTCCTTTTAGTACCTTCTTTTGATAATATAAAAATATATATACCTATGTTTGTGTTATAAAATAAATCTGTTGGTAATGCTATAATTGCCTCAATTAAATCTTGTTCAATCATATATTTTCTAATTTGACTTTCTCCTGATGATGTTCCTCCAGAGAATAGTGGAGAACCATTGGTTATTATTGCAGCTTTTCCATTATTATCTAATTTTGAAATTGCATGTTGCATAAATAATAATTGCATATCTCCTGTACCTGGTAAACCAGCTCCAAATCTTCCCTTATAACCTTTCTTATATTCTTTATTAACTGCACTTTCAACACCTGTTGCAGCATCTTTTCCACCCCATGGTTGTCCAAATGGTGGATTCATAATAACAAATCTCATTTTTTGTTCTGGAGTATTAATTGTTGCTTCAAAAGAATCTTTTATCATGGTATCCTGAAATTTTATGTTATTTGCATTTTGACCTTTAATCATCATATCAGCTAAACAAATAGCATAAGATTCTGGATTTACTTCTTGTCCAAACAACTGTACATCAGCATCAGGATTCATTTTTAAAATAGCTTCTCTTGCTGTACTAAGCATACCCCCGTGTTCCACAAGCTGCATCCAATATTGTTACTGTTTTTCCTGCTGCCATTAAATCGTCACTACCTTCTGATAACAAGATATCCACCATTAATTTGATTACTTCTCTTGGAGTAAAATGATCACCAGCCTCAGCATTTTCAGAAAATCTTCTAATAATATCTTCAAATATATAACCCATTTTATGATTGCTTATTGTTTCTGGATTTAAATCAAGATTAGAAAAATCTTTAATTACACCCAATAATCTGTTATTTTTATCCATCTTGTCTATTTCAGAATTAAAAGATAAATTATCTATAATTTCTTGTACATTTGCTGAAAATCCTTTTATATATGATTTAAAATTTGCTGCAATATGTTCTGAATCATTAAGTAATTCTTTTAAATCGAATTTACTTGTATTATAAAAAGAATAGCCAGATTTTTGACACAATATTTTTGCTGGTATTGTTTTATCTTTTTCATATTCTTCTAATACTGCCGCTTTTGTTTTCGCTAAAGCACATTCAAATCTTCTTATTATTACCATAGGAATTATTACATCCTTATACTTATCACTTTTATATGCTCCTCTTAATTTATTTGCTATACTCCAAACCATACTTACTTCTTTTGATATATTCATTGTTTCTTCCATTTACTTTATCTCCTTTTTCATAAACTTTCTTATTTCGTCCCATTTATCTGGATTATTCAGTATTTTCATATATATGTCTGTAGGAATATCTTCTCTTTCTTTTGCTATTAAATCAAAATACTGATTTTTCTTTTGTCCCTCTAACTCCAGTTCTTCAGATATTCTTATCTGCAAATTTCTATCAGGAGGGCTTTTCTCTCCTTTTAACAATTGTCCCAAATAATAAGAAGATATACCTAAAGATTGAGCAAATTTATTTTGACTTGTATTTTTATTATTAAATTCTTTTTTCAAAAATGTTCTGAATTTACTCATTTAGATTCCTTTCTTTATATAAACTATAAGCTTATAGTTTATATATCATTTTATATATTTTTTTTCAAGCTTTTTTTACAAATTAGTACAAAAAAATTGGCACATTTTTGTGCCAGTTTTATCTTTCATATTTTTTATCTTTTTTCTTGTTTTTCTTTTGTTCCTTTTCCTGTTTCTGTCTTTCTTCAAAAACTTTTATTTGCTCTAATTTTTCCAAGCTTTGTTTTTCTATATTGTCACATAATTTAATTTTTCTTCTAACTTTTGTAATTTTTTCTCCTATTGTTATAATATCCTTTAGTATCTCCTCTTTATTTTGATTTTCAGGCAGTTTATCTCTTGTGTAATATAATTTCTTTCGTTCATTTATTAATGCTTGTAATTCCTCTTTAAAATCGTTTTTACAAGTATTTAATTCACTAATAGTTGTTATATTATATTTGCATAGCAATCTTGTTTGTTCAGAATATTCATCCATTTTCTTTACAGCCTCTCTCATCTCAGGAGTCAATTTGTGTTGCATGTTTTTTTTTGGAAATACTTTTAATAAATAACAATAATACAAATATAATGCCTTTAATCCTTTTGCTTTAGGTTTTGTTTTTAAAGTTCCCTTATATTTTAATTTTGTATTCCATGTTTGAGGCTTTGGATATATTTCTTTTTCTGGATTTGTATATAAAATTCTATACTCTATTCTCTCTAAAGAATATTCTTCTCCAAATGCTCTTTCAATTCTAATATTTCTTTTATATGGTTCTCTCCTTATACTAATTTTTTCAGCTCTTATATTCACAAAATATCCCATATTGTTTAAAATATTTACAAATTGCTTATAACTCCATGCTTGTTTTATTGCATAGTCAATATCTTCTTTTGCAAAAGTATAATAACTTGATTTTTGTATTGCACTTTCATAATATTTATCAAAATTTACTTTGTAATTTTTATACTGACCTTTTTTTAAAACTTTAAGTCCATATTCATCGCATAAATCATCTGATGTTCTTCTAAGTAGTGCAGTATTTTCATAATTACTGTAATATTTCTTTCCATCTACAAAAGATACAGAATTTAATACAAAATGATTATGAATATGTTTTGTATTTAAATGAGTAGATACTACAACTTCAAATCTATCTCCCCACATTTCTTCAGCAAGTTTTACTCCAATTTCATGTGCTATTTCTGGAGTAACTTCTCCTTCTTCAAAAGATTGATATCCATGAAAAGCCATTATCTTATTTCTTTTACTGTATTTATATTTGTTAAATTTCTTTTTAGTTTTTATCATTTGTTTTAAAGCTGTCTTTGGCTCACAATTTATTCCTGATACAAAGAATTGTTTTTCTGTTTTATCTGCATTAGTTGCATAGTTTAATACTTGCATAATTATATAATCACTTTCTTCTACATTTTTATTTTTTGTTTTCTCTTTATCTGTTGCATAATCAATTACATGATCTAATCTTTTGTCTACTTTCCACAAACTTGTAGTCGCCATTCTTATTCCTCCTCTCTTAAAAAGGGGATTGGGGAATTTTCCCCATATTTGAATTTCGACTGATGAAATTCATTGCTTGCTAAGACATAATTTATAAAACTTCAGATATTGAAAATGCCTAAATTTCTTACAGAAACTTAAGCATTTTTATTCATTATTACTCTTCATATACATATTTTTTTATTACAATTTCATCTGCAATATTACTAATATTATTCATAAGACCTACCCATTTCATTTGATCTTTTTCCTTCAATTCTTCTGTAATATTTTCTTTTATTTTTAATTCTTTCATTAACATTTCGTATTCCTTTTTTGCATTTTTTTGTACCTCTAACAGATGACTTTGTAACTTATTTTCTATCAATAAATATGTGTATTCACCACGCCTATGCTCCTTTAAATATTGCAATCTTAATCCACTATATTTTTCTAATTTAAATCCTTTTATTTGTTCTGGAGCTTTTATATTTGGTACATAATAATCTCCTACTTTTCTATAAGTTATATCCATAACTTGCACTCTCCTTTTTTATTTTATTGGAGCGATTAAAGATACTTTTTTGTACCTTTAATGCTCCTTATTTTTTGTTTTTTTATACAGTAATTTTCCCTTATAATTTATGAAGCAAATAGATAAAAGAAAAAACGGAAT
>OIWT01001443.1_pt1 | contig 28517 bp, 30 predicted proteins | sample 1587701 | NCBI WGS metagenome assembly OIWT01 (sample SAMEA3888904, study PRJEB22519) | human gut metagenome | biome: human gut; feature: human-associated habitat; material: faeces | place: Denmark | collected 2009 | reverse complement strand
CCTGTCACGCTAGAGGTCGACGGTTCGAGCCCGTTCCAGGTCGCCATTTTTTTATGTTAAAAACATATATGCATGCTTCGATAGCTCAGTTGGTAGAGCAAGGGACTGAAAATCCCTGTGTCAGTGGTTCGATTCCACTTCGAAGCACCAAAGTAAAAAAGCCTAAATCTAGGCTTTTTTTGTGTTTGAAAGTGGACTAAATAAATGATAGCATATATTAACAAAAAACTTGAAGGATACAAACATTTATGTTATATTATACATGAATCAATATATAATAATAATAGAGAGTAAATGAGCAAAATATAATAAAGAGAAAGGAAGAATAACTATGGATAAGACAAAACAATTTAAACAATATAGAGAAATGTATAAAGAATTTTACTATAATAGTTATTTAATAAATCAAGATGAAGAAGCAATACATATAGAATATGAATTTGAAATACCAGGACTTACTAAATTTAATCCTAAATTAAAAATTTTGAAGAAAAATCTAAAATTAAAAAACATAGAAACTAAATATGTTCAAAATATGGTATTTCATATAGGTTTAATTGAATTAGTAAGCTATTGGAAAAGCACATGCTCACCAAGAGTTATAATAAAATGTGGTTACCTAAATGAAGAACAAATTGCATGGTGGAAAAAACTATATTTTTATGGATTAGGAGAACTATTTTTTACAAATAATATAGAAACAAATATAGAAGAATTTATGCAAATTACATGTTTAGAAAAAGAAAATAAATTAGAGTACGAAGAAATACAAGAACAATCAGAAGGGTATATTATACCAATTGGCGGTGGAAAAGACTCTGTAGTTACATTAGAAACTTTAAAAGTTGATAGAAAAAAAGACTATTGTCTAATTATAAATCCAAAACCTGTAACTTTAGAATGTGCAAAGATAGCAGGATTTGAAAACGAAAACATAATAGAAGTATATAGGACAATAGATAAAAACTTGATAGATTTAAACCAAAAAGGATTTATTAATGGACACACACCTTTTTCAGCAATGCTAGCATATGTTTCTTATTTTATAGCATATCTATTATCAAAAAAATATATAGCATTGTCTAATGAGAATAGTGCAAATGAATCAAATGTATTAGGAAAAAAAATAAATCACCAATACTCAAAAAGCTTTGAATTTGAATGCGATTTTGAAAAATACGCAAATAAATATTTAAAAGCACCTGTAAAATATTTTAGTTTTTTAAGACCTTTAAATGAATTACAAATAGCTAAAATATTTTCAAGACAAGAAAAATATCATTTAGTATTTAAGAGTTGTAACGTGGGAAGCAAAGGAAAAGAGTGGAAATGGTGCTGTAATTGTGCAAAATGTTTATTTGCATATACAATATTAAGTCCATATTTATATAAAGAAAAATTAGTTAAAATTTTCGGGGAAGATATGTTTGAAAATAAAGAATTATTAAAAACATTCTTGGAACTAACAGGAAATGGAGAAACAAAACCATTTGACTGTGTAGGAACTTTTGAAGAAGTGAATTTCGCTATAAGTAAAACTATAGAAAATTTAGAAAATAAAAAAGAAAAACTACCATATTTATTAAAATATTATAAAGAAAATTATAATTTAGTAGATACAAAAAATGATATAACCAAAAGATATAATGAAGAAAATAACTTAACAAAAGAGCAAAATGAAATATTAAGAAAAGAGGTATTTTTAGGTGATTAATGATTTAATAAAATATTTTACAGATAAAAAAATACTTATTTTAGGATTTGGAAGAGAAGGACAATCAACATATAAATTAATAAGAAAGTATTTAAAAAATCAAAAATTATATATAGCAGATAGAAAAGATAAATTTGAAGAAAATTATGATTATTTAAAAGAAGATATAAATACAGTATGCATTAGTGGAGAAAACTATTTAGAAAACTTAAAAGATTATGACTTAATAATGAAGTCGCCAGGAATATCATTTGTAGGAATAGACACAACAGAATTTTATTCAAAAATAAAATCTCAATTAGAATTATTATTGGAATTTTTTAACGTATTTACAATAGGAGTAACAGGAACTAAAGGAAAAAGTACAACAAGTTCACTAATATATAAAATGTTAAAGGATCAAAATAAAAACACAATGCTTTTAGGAAATATTGGAGTGCCAGTATTTGATTTTATAGAAGAAATAACAAGTAAAGAAGATATAACACTAGTATTAGAAATGTCTTCACATCAATTAGAATATATGGAATTATCACCTAATATAGCAATACTATTAAATATATATGAAGAACACTTAGACCACTATGAATCTTATGAAAAATATATAGAAGCAAAATGTAACATATTCAAACATCAAAAAGAAACCGATTATTTTATATATAATTTAGATGATGAAATGCTAAACAAATTTATAAAAGAAAATAAAGCAAAAACATATAAAGTTAGTCTAAAAGGAAAAGAGTCAAGTGATATAAAATTAAAAGATGAAAAAGTATACTTTGAAAATAAGTTTATATATAATTCAAAAGAACCGAGAAATTTAGTCGGAGATTATAATTTAAATAATATTATGTTTGTTTTAGGAGTGTCAGAAATACTTAAATTAGATTTGAACAAAACGATAAAAAGTATAAGTGAATTTAAAACATTAAACCATAGACTAGAATTAGTTGGAAAATATGATGATATATATTATTATGACAATAGTATAGCAACTATACCAATGGCAACAATAGAAGCAATAAAAGCATTGAAAAAAGTAGATACTTTAATAATAGGAGGAATGGATAGAGGCATAGATTACGGAGAATTTATAAAATACTTAAACAGTTGTAATGTAAATAACATAATATGCATGCCAAAAACAGGACATGATATTGCTAAAAAGTTAGAAAATAAAAATAAATATATAGTAGAAACATTAGAAGAAGCGGTAGAAACAGCAAAAAAAGTTACAGCAAAAGAAAAAATATGTCTATTATCGCCAGCAGCAGCAAGTTATGGATTTTTCAAAAATTTTGAAGAAAAAGGAGATTTGTTTAAAAAGTTAGTAGCAGAAAAATAAAAGTTCAAAATTTTACAAAAAGCTTGATTTAATGATAAAAATATGATATTATAAGAAAGCTAAGGAAAATACCTTATACTTGGTTTTAGGGTTAACACACCAAACTAAAACTCAGTTTAAGGCAAATAGAATAAATAGGAGGTGTAATTTATGACAAAGGAAAGAAAACAAGAAATCATTAATACTTATAAAAGAGATGAAAAAGATACTGGTTCTCCAGAAGTTCAAATAGCTCTTTTAACAGAAAGAATTAATGAATTAACAGAACACTTAAAAGTACACAAAAAAGACAATCACTCAAGAAGAGGTCTTTTAAAAATGGTAGGTGCAAGACGTAGCTTACTTAAATATTTAAGTGATAAAGATGTTCAAAGATACAGAGATATCGTTGAAAAATTAGGATTAAGAAAATAATTAATCAAAAAGGACGTTTTGCTAAATAAAAGTGAAACGTCCTTTTTACCCCAAAAGGGCCAGGTACTTTTGGGGTAGAAAATTATAATTAAAATTTTTTATCTTATAATAATACTTGAAATTAGAATGTAGCTTGTACAATATACTATAAAAATAGTACATTGTAGAGGTTACAGCTAAAAAAGTGTTATTAAATATAAAAATAAAAGAAATAAAGATTTACCCCAAAAGTACCTGGCCCTTTTGGGGTAGAAAAGGAGAAAAAAGATGTTTAAAACATATTCAACAGAATTAGCAGGAAGAAAGTTGACAATAGAAACAGGAAAAATAGCAGAACTTGCAAATGGTAGTGTAATGGTTCGTTATGGGGATACTGTAGTAATGGTAAACGTAACAGCATCTAAAGAACCAAGAGATGGAATAGATTTCTTTCCACTATCAGTAGATTATGAAGAAAAATTATATGCAGTAGGAAAAATACCAGGAAGTTTTACAAAAAGGGAGGGAAAACCAGCTGATAAAGCAATTTTAACATCAAGAGCAATAGATAGACCACTTCGTCCATTATTCCCAAAAGATTTTAGAAATGATGTATGTGTTGTTGCAACAGTTCTTTCAGTAGAACAAGACAATAGCCCAGAAGTATGTGCTATGATAGGTTCAGCTGCAGCTTTAGCAATTTCAGATATTCCATTTGGTGGACCAACAGCAGCAGTAAATGTAGGTTATGTAGATGGACAAGTTATTATAAACCCAACAGTAGCTCAAAGAGAAAAATCAAGATTGACATTAACAGTAGCTGCAACACAAGAAAAAATAACAATGATCGAAGCAGGAGCAGATGAAATACCAAATGATACAATGCTAGATGCTATAAAAGCAGCTCATGTAGAAATTAAAAAAATATGTGAATTTATTTCTGAAATTCAAAAAGATTGTGGAAAAGAAAAATTTGAATATAAACATTTTGGAGTAGAAGAAAGTTTTTATGAAGAATTAAGAAGTGTTTTCAAAGACAGAATGTATCAAGATGTACAAGCTCCAGACAAAGAAACTCGTGATGCTAACATGGATAAAATAACAGAAGATATTACAAACTATGTAGTAGAGAAATATGGAGAAGAAGCAGGAGAAGAAAGAAAACAAGATATTGCAGACACAGTTCATGACTTAGAAAAAGAATGTGTTAGAGAAATGATTTTCAAAGAACACAAACGTCCAGATGGAAGAAAAATAGATGAATTAAGACCACTTTCATGTGAAGTAGGATTACTTCCAAGAGTTCATGGTAGTGCAATATTTACTAGAGGACAAACACAAGCTATGACTATTGTAACTCTAGGAATGAAGAGCGAAGAGCAAATGCTAGATGGTGTAGACGAAGAAACAGAAAAGAGATACATGCACCAATATAATTTCCCAGCTTATTCTGTAGGAGAAGCAAGACCTTCTCGTGGACCAGGAAGAAGAGAAATAGGACATGGAGCTTTAGCAGAAAAAGCATTAGTTCCAGTAATTCCATCAGAAGAGGAATTTCCATATGCAATTCGTGTTGTATCTGAAATTTTATCTTCAAATGGTTCAACATCACAAGCAAGTATTTGTGGAAGTACTTTAGCATTAATGGATGCTGGTGTTCCAATAAAAAGACCAGTTGCAGGTATTTCAACAGGTTTAGTTACAAGCAAGGAAAATCCAAATGAATATGTAATGCTTACAGATATTCAAGGAATAGAAGACTTCTTTGGAGATATGGACTTTAAAGTAGGTGGAACAAAAGAAGGTATTACAGCAATACAAGTAGATATTAAATGTGATGGTTTAACATATGATATAATCGCAGAAGCTTTTGCAAGAACAAAAGTAGCAAGAGATTATATTTTAGACAATATCATGTTACCAGTAATATCAGAACCTAGAAAAGAATTATCAAAATATGCACCTAAAATTATTACAATGACAATACCAGTAGATAAAATTAAAGATGTTATTGGACCTGGTGGAAAAATGATAAACAAAATAATAGAAGAAGCAAATGGAGTAAAAATTGATATAGAAGAAGATGGAACAGTTTGTATTTATTCTACAGAAGGACAAGATGGACCAAAAGCTAAGAAAATGATAGAAGGAATAACAAGAGAAATAGAAGTTGGAAAGATATATGACGGAAAAATATCAAGAATAGTTACTTTTGGAGCATTTGTAGATTTAGGTGGAGGAAAAGAAGGGTTACTTCACATTTCAAAAATATCAAGTAAAAGAGTAGAAAAAGTAGAAGATGTACTTTCAGTTGGAGATGATGTTACTGTAAAAGTAATTGAAATTGACAATCAAGGAAGAATAAACTTAAGCATGAAAGATTTAGAAGTAACAAATGCATAGAAATAAAAATATAGAGATAAAGAAAAAGTCTTTATCTCTATTATACATATTAATATTTTATTAATATGTTGCAAAAATTGGACGAAGATAGTATAATATATATGGTTAAGTAATAAATATGTATTATAAATAAGGAGAAGAAAATGGAATATTTATATATTATACAGCAGGCATTAGTCTGGCTTGTAACTATATTTTGGTTATATCAACTAATAGTTAGTATATGTTCATTAATAAAATTAAAAGATAAACCTATTTTAGAAGAAAAAGAAAATCGTTTTATGGCTATTATACCAGCACATAATGAAGCAGCAGTAGTTGCAAACTTGGTAGAAAGTTTGAAAAAACAAAACTATCCAAGAGAATTATATGATATATATGTAATTGCAGATAACTGTACAGATAACACAGCAGAAGTTGCAAGAAATGCAGGAGCAATAGTATATGAAAGATTTGATGAAGAAAAGAAAACAAAAGGTTTTGCACTACAATGGTTTTTAGCACAAAAAATAAAAGAAGATGCTCCATATGATGCTTTATGTATTTTTGATGCAGACAACATTGCAGACGAAAACTTTTTAAAGGCAATGAATAAAAAACTATGCCAAGGAGAAACAGTAGTACAAGGTTATCGTGATATAAAAAATCCAACAGATAACTGGATTACAGCGGGATATGCAATATTCTATTGGACAATGAACCGTTTCTATCACTTAGCAAGATACAATTTAGGGTTATCACCTTTATTAAATGGAACAGGTTTTATGGTAAAATTTGATGTTATAAAACCTACTGGTTGGGATACAAATACATTAACAGAAGATATAGAATTTTCATTAAAAAATATAATAGAAGGAAGAAGATTAGGCTGGGCAACAGATGCAATAGTTTATGATGAACAACCTACAGGATTTAAACAATCTTGGTCTCAAAGATCTAGATGGACAGTAGGACATATTCAATGTATAAAAGAATATACAGGACTTTTAGCAACAGCAGTAAAAGAAAAGAAAACATTTATGAATTTTGATGGACTTTTATATATATTAGGAAGTATACCAATGTTTGTTGTTACTATAATATTATTACTATTAAACTTTATAATATATTTTGCAAATGGAATGACGGCAACAGATCTATTAATAAATTGCTTACGTTATTTTATACCAACATTTATATTACCAATATTAACAGCAATTTTAATAATGGTATTAGATAGAAGACCAATAAAACCAATGATTAAGGGACTTATGTTTTATCCTTTATTCTTAGGCTCATGGCTTTTAATAAACTTTAAATGTTTATTTGTGAGAGAGACAAAATGGGAAAAAATAGACCACGTAAGAGATATAAAAATAAATGAAGTAAATTAATAAAAAAGAGATTTTTGAGTGCAATATTCAAAAATCTCTTTTTGCTATCTTTCTATATCTGTGGTGCTTTTTAAAGTATTTTGTAAATTTTCTATGTTTTTAGAAATTCCAGAAACCATTGCTTTATAAATTAAAGCATTTAAGTGTTCAGGTTCTGGTGAAAATTCTTTTGGAATAGCAGATAAAACAAATTTATCACGAATGCTAAATTGTGTAATTTCACCATTATTGTCTATTTTTCTTGTTAAATTATCAAGCAAAAAACCCAAATCTAAAGGAAAATCATGTTCCTTTGAAAATTGAGTAGCAAAAGTTAAAGTAGTTCTAGTATTGCCGTCTCTAAAAGGATGAATTAACCAAAACTGAGTAAGATATTTAGTAAAAGTAGCACTTTTTTGCTCTAATGTAAGTGCAGACCAATTAGTATTATTAATTTTTTTTAAGCAATCAGATAATTCCTTTTCAATATTTTTAGGATCTGTATAATTAAGACTAAGACCAGGAATTACTACTTCTTGTTTATAGACAGGGACTTCTCTAAATTCACCTGCCCAATCAAAAATATCCTCAAAAATATGTGAATGAATAGACTTAATATAAGAAACATCAAATTTAGTGTGAAAAGTTTTTTTGACATTAAGAAATTTAGAAAAAGTAATATCTCTTTCAGCTAAATTTAATTTGTCATAATCGATAATACCAAGTTTATTTTTTAAAGTTCCATTTTCTTGAACATAAGGATCTCTAATCATTATTTTCACCATCCTTTTTATATAAGGCAATAATCTTTTTTTGAACTTCTTCAATTTCAGATTTGCCATCAACATATTCTTTTACTATTTTTAAAGCTTCATCGCTAGGAAAATCAGTTCCAGTAATAGAAATTGCAAGAGCAGTTTTAACTATTTCTTTTCTTTGCTCTCTAGTCGTATTTTTTATTGATAAATCCATAAAATTTCCTCTTTCTTATTAAATTTAAATATATTATAACATTAATATATAAATAAAACAAATATAAAAAATATCTAGTTAATATAAAATTTTAAATATTACTAGAGTGTATAAATAAAACGTATAGACTTTTTTTTATCATAATGTTATAATATGAAAAGTAAAAATAAGGAGTAAGTATATGAAGTTAGATAAAAAAGATATTTTACATATAATAATTATAGTACTAGGAATGATATTTATATCAGTACCAATATTTCATCAAAATCTATGGTTTGATGAAAGTTATTCTGTAGCAATTTGTAATCATAGTTTTGCACAGATATGGAAAATAGGTGCATATGATGTACATCCAGTGTTATATTATTGGGTGTTACATATACTTAATATAATATTTGGAAATAATATATATATTTATAGAATTTTTTCATGGCTATGCGCAAGCATAACAGGTATACTTGGATATACACACATAAGAAAAGATTTTGGAAAGAAAGCAGGAATGCTATTTTCATTTTTCAGTTTTTTCTTACCAGTAATTGTTGTGTATGTGGGTGAAATAAGAATGTATACACTAGCAATGCTATTAGTCACATTAATGTGTATATATGCTTATAGAATTTATAAAAATATAGACAAAAAACAAATAAAGAATTGGGTGTTATTTGCAATTTTTAGTTTAGCATCTGCATATGTTCATTATTATGGATTAATGGCAGCAGGAATAGTAAATTTAATTTTATTTGTATATATAACAACAAAAGCAATAAAACAAAAAAAATTCACATATGAATTAAAAGTGTTTATAGTTTCTGCAATCACACAAATAGCATTATATATTCCTTGGATAATATCATTACTTTCACAAATGAAAAGAATGTCTTCAACACACTTCTGGATATATATAAAATTTCCAGGAACATTAATAGAATTTTTTACTTTCCAATTTACAGGAAATTTAGAAAAAACAAAAACAATATCAGACCTATATGCAATAATATTTGGATTAATAATATGTGCATATATAATATATCTATGTATTAAATACAAAAAGCAAAATAAAGAAAAACAAAAAACATTACCAATAAAATTATCTGTAATTACATATTTAGGGGTAGCTATTGGAGCATGCATAATGTCAATTGTATTAAAAACACCAATAATCTACGCAAGATATATGTTATGCGTAACAGGTCTTTTTATATTTTTCTTATCATTCTTTATGGCAGAAAAAGGAAACAAATACTTAAATATAGTAATATGTAGTTTGTGTATAATAACAGGAATAGTTATACAAATATATCTATGTAAAGATAATTATGATAAAATAAACCAAGAACCTTTTGAATATTTAAGACAAAATGTACAACAAGAAGATATATTAATTTGTTCTAACGAAGGAAGTGGATTTGTAGTTTCTGCAAATTTCCCAGAAAATTTTTTATATTTTTACGATGAAGCATTTTGGAATGTAGAAGATGCATATAAGGCATATGGAAAAGATATGCAAACAATTTATACATTAGATGATATAAAAGATGTAAAAGGTAGAATTTGGGTAATTGATGCAAAAAGTTATGGACTACTAGAAAAAATACAAGATAAATATGAAGTAGAAGTTATAGATCAAAAAATGTATGATACAAAATATCATGGTTTTCAATATAGTTTTGCATTAATACAAAAATAAAAATAAGGAGAAAAACAATGGACAAAATTAGAGTTTATGCTTTTGTAGGACCATCAGGAACAGGAAAAAGTTACAGAGCTCAAATGGTAGCAGGAGAAAACAATATATCTTATATAATAGACGATGGACTTTTAGTAAACGAAAATGAAGTTGTAGCAGGAGAATCAGCAAAAAAAGCACCAACAAAAATAGAAACAGTAAAACATGCAATTTTTATAGATGAAAAAGAAAGAACACAAATGCAAAAAGCTATAAAAAAATTAAAACCAGAATCAATTTTAATTTTAGGAACATCAGATGGAATGGTTGAAAAAATTGCAGAAAACTTAGGTCTTCCCAAAATACAAAAAACAATATATATTCAAGATGTAGCAACAGAAACAGAAATGAAAACTGCTAGAAATATAAGGGTAACACAAGGAAAACACGTAATACCTGTACCAACTTTTGAAATAAAAAAAGATTTTTCAGGATATATATTAGACCCATTACAAATTTTTAAATCGAAGGGAAGTGGAAACAAACCATATATATCAGAAAAATCAATAATAAGACCGACATTTAGCTACTTAGGAAATTTTACAATTTCAGATACAGTATTTCGCCAAATAGTAGAATATTTAGCAAAAAGAGATGATGGAATTTCGAGAGTAATAAGAACAAGAGTAGAAAACTATGGAGAAGGACCATCTATTTACATGGAAGTAGCAGTCATTTACGGACATAATGTAATAAAAGAATTAAAAGAATTTAAAGAAAAAAGTATAAAAGAAATAGAAAAAATGACAACGATGAATGTACAAAAAATAACAGTAATAGCAAAATCAATAGAAATGCCAAAATAAAAAATCTATTAAACTATTGGGGACGGGCCGTTTTAGTTTAATAGATAACTAAACTAAAACGGCCCGTCCCCAATAGTTTAAGAAAAGAGGAAAAAAATATGTCATTTGTAGTAGCAATAGATGGACCTGCAGGAACAGGAAAAGGAACTATAACAAGTTTAATATCAAAGGAAATGGGGCTTGTAAATATAGATACAGGAGCAACATATAGATGTGTAGCTTTGTATACTATAAAAAATAATATTAATTTAGAAGAAAAAGAAAAGATAATAGAATCATTACCTAATATTCATATAGATATGGAAAATGAGGAAGGAACTCAAAAAGTATATTTAAATAATGAAGATGTAACTTCACAAATAAGAAGTAAGGAAGTTTCAAAAATAGTTTCTCAAATATCTTCTATAAAAGAAGTTAGATTTGCAATGGTAGAAGTTCAAAGAAATTTGGCAAAAGGAAAAGATGTTATAATGGAAGGTAGAGATATTACAACATATGTATTTCCAAATGCAAATATAAAAATATATTTAGATGCAGATGAAGAAGAAAGAGCGAAGAGAAGATATAAGGAAATGCAAGAAAAAGGAATAGAAATGACATACGAAGAAGTACTAAATAATATTCAAATTAGAGATAAAAATGATAAAGAAAAAGAAATAGGAGCCTTAAAAATAGCTCCAGATGCAATATACATAGATACTACAAATTTAACCATTGAAGAAGTAAAACAAAAAGTAGAAGAAATAATAAAGGGAAAGGAGGAAAAATAAAATGAAAAAAATTATAAAAGCAATTGTAAAAGGTGCATTATACTTATATTGCAAAGTGGTACATAGAGCAAAAGTAGAAGGAACAGAAAATATTCCTAAAGAAGGTGCACTTATTTTTTGCGGAAATCATAGAACATTTTTAGATCCTCCTTTAATAGAAGTAACAGCTAAAAGAGAATGTAGATTTTTAGCAAAGCAAGACTTATATAAAAGTCATTTTCTTGCGTTTTTAGGTTGGGTATTTGAATCAATACCAGTAAAAAAGGATGATAAAGATATAAATGCAATAAAAACATCATTAAAACATTTGAAAAAAGGAGAATGTATAGCACTTTTCCCAGAAGGAACAAGAAATGGATTAGCAAAAGGGGAAAAGGTAAAAGATGGTGCAGCATTTTTTGCTATAAGAACAGGAGCAAAAGTAATACCAGTAGGTATTTCAGGAAAAACAGGAGCATTTTCTAAAGTTACAATTAGATATGGAAAACCATTAGATTATAGTAAATATAAAAATGCAGAAGATGAAAAACAAGCGTTAGAAGAAGTAACTAATGATATAATGGAACATATTTTGGAATTGACTAAATAAAGAAAAAATTATGTTGACAATAAAAGCCTGTTGATATATAATAGAATAGTTGAAAAATAAGTAAGGTGAAATTATGGAAAATGAAAAAGAATTATCTTTTGAAGACTTATATAATCAATCTTTAAAAGAAAGTAAATTAGAAAAAACTGTAACTGGTAAAATAATAAGCATTACACAAACAGGAGAAATTTTTGTAGATATACACTATAAAGCTGATGGAATTATACCAAAAAAAGAATATAGTGATGATGAAAATGCTAATCCTAAAGATGAGTTTAAAGTAGGGGATAGTATTACAGCAGATGTATTAAAACAAAATGATGGTTTGGGAAATGTTTTATTGTCTTATAAACATGCAAAAATAAGACAGGCCAAAAAAGAATTAGAGAAAAAAGTAAAACAAAACGAAATTATTGAATCAAAAGTAGAGCAAGCAAATGAAAATGGATTAATTACTAAAATAGATGGAATGAGAGTATTTATTCCATTATCTTTGTCAGGAATAAGTAAAAACGAAGATATAAATACATATAAAAATAAAACAATAAAATATAGAATTATAGAATACGAACCAAAAAATAATAAAATAATAGGTTCAATAAAAAACGTTTTAGAAGAAGAAAAAAGAAAAAGACAAGAAGAATTTTGGAGTAATGTAGAAATAGGAAAAGAGTATGAAGGAACAGTTACGAGTCTAAGTTCATATGGAGCATTCGTAGACTTAGGTGAAGTACAAGGGTTACTTCATGTATCTGAAATTTCATGGGATAGAAATGCAAAAGTAGATGAAATATTAAAACAAGGGGAAAAAATAAAAGTAACAGTAATTGATTTAGATAAAGAAAATAAAAGACTAAAATTAAGTTGCAAACAAAAAGGAGAAAATCCTTGGAATAAAATAGAAGAAAAATACCATATAGGAGATATTTTAAAAGTAAAAATTGTTAAAATGATGCCTTTTGGAGCTTTTGCAGAAATAGAACCAGGAATAGAAGGATTAGTACATATTTCACAAATTGCAGAAAAGAAAATAACAAAGCCAGAAGATGAACTAAAAATAAATCAACATGTAAATGCAAAAATAATAGATATGGATTTGCAAGCAAAGAGAATAGAATTATCTATAAAAGAACTAGAAGGAACTTCAAACGAATATAGAGAAGAAATATAGAATAAGGGGTAAGAAAAATGAAAAATGAAAAAATAAGAAATATAGCAATAATAGCACACGTTGATCATGGAAAAACAACACTTGTAGACTGTTTATTAAGACAAAGTCATGTATTTAGAGAAAATGAACAAGTAGCAGAAAGAGTAATGGACTCAAATGACCTAGAAAAAGAAAGAGGAATTACAATTCTTTCTAAAAACACATCAGTTATGTATAATGGAATAAAAATAAATATAGTAGATACACCAGGTCATGCAGACTTTGGAGGAGAAGTAGAACGTGTTTTAAAAACAGTAGATGGTGTTTTACTATTAGTAGATGCTTTTGAAGGGCCAATGCCTCAAACAAGAGAAGTTCTAAAAAAATCATTAGCACTTAACTTAAAACCAATAGTTGTAATAAACAAAATAGATAGACCAGGTTCAAATCCTGCAAAAGTAGTAGACCAAGTATTAGAATTATTCATAGAATTAAATGCAAATGACGATCAATTAGATTTTCCAGTAATATATGCATCAGCTAAAAACGGTATAGCAAAGATGAATTTAGATGAAGAATCTGATAATGTAACATGCATATTTGATACAATAGTAAAATATATAGATGCACCAGATTGTGAAATAGAAGGACCAGCTCAAATGTTAGTATCTAACATAGACTATGATGACTATTTAGGAAGAATAGCAATAGGAAGAATCGAAAGAGGAACAATAAAATCAGGTATGCCTGTAGCAATATGCAAACAAGAAAAAAATACACAAGGAAAAGTAGCTAAATTATTTACTTATGAAGGTTTAAAAAGAGTAGAAGTAGAAGAAGCTGAAGCAGGAGATATAGTAGCATTATCAGGTATAGCAGACATAAATATAGGAGATACAATATGTGACTTAAATAATCCAGAAAAAATACCATTTGTAGATATAGATGAACCAACAGTATCTATGACATTTAGTGTAAATAATGGACCATTTGCTGGAAAAGAAGGACAATTTATTACATCAAGACACATTAGAGATAGATTATTTAAAGAACTAGAAAGAAACGTATCTTTAAGAGTTAAAGAAACAGATTCAGCAGATAGTTTTGAAGTATGTGGACGTGGAGAATTACATTTATCTGTATTAATAGAAACAATGAGAAGAGAAGGTTTTGAACTTTTAGTTTCTCGTCCAAAAGTTATTTTCAAAGAGATAGATGGTGTAAAATGCGAACCAATGGAAAAATTGGTAGTAAATGTACCAGATGAATCAATAGGAACAGTTATAGAAAAATTAGGAAGACGTAAAGCAGAAATGCTAAATATGGAACCAGCAGAATTAGGACATACAAAAGTAGAATTCAAAATACCAGCAAGAGGATTAATTGGATATAGAACAGAATTCTTAACAGATACAAAAGGAACAGGAACAATGAACTCTATATTTGACTGCTATGAACCATATAAAGGAGAAATTCAAGCAAGAACAAGAGGCGTTTTAGTAGCATTTGAACAAGGTACATCTGTAACATATGGTCTATATAATGCTCAAGAAAGAGGAGAACTTTTAATAGGAGCAGGTGTAGATGTTTACGAAGGAATGATAGTTGGTATAAACTCAAGAAATGAAGACATTGCAATAAATGTATGTAAAGAAAAGCACTTAACAAACACAAGAGCTTCAGGATCAGATGATGCACTTCGTTTAGTTCCACCACTACAAATGTCTCTAGAAAAAGCTATTGAATTTATAGCAGAAGACGAATTAGTTGAAGTAACACCTAAAAACATTAGACTAAGAAAGAAAACATTAGATACAAAAACAAGAGAAAGAGAAGCAAGAAGATAATATAAAATTATTAAAAGACGTCTAAAAAAAGAGACGTCCTTTTTTCTAAGAATATATGATAAGAGGTAAAAATGAATAAAGAAGAATTACAAAAAATAAAAGAAAAAGCATTAGAAGAGCATATACCAATAATAATGGATGATACATTAAAGGTAGTAGATGAAATATTAACCAAAATAAAACCAACAAAAATACTAGAAATAGGAACAGCTGTTGGATATTCTGCAATGTGCTTTTCAGAATACTTACAAGAAGGCGGAATAATAGATACAATAGAAAGAGATGAAGAAAGAATTGCAGAAGCTAAACAAAATATTGTAAAAGTAGGTGTAGCGGAAAAAATTAATATCTTAGAAGGTGATGCAGTAGAAATATTGCCTACACTTACAGAAAAATATGATATGGTGTTTATAGATGCAGCAAAGGGAAAATATCCATTCTTTTTAAAAGAAGCTTTAAGAATGTTGAATGAAGATAATGGAGTTATATTGGCAGACAACATTTTGTATAAAGGATATGTAATGAGTGACTATAACAAACATAAGCAACGTACAGCAGTAAGAAATTTAAGACAGTACATAAAAGATGTAACAGAAAATGAAAACTTAGAAACTGAAATATTAGAAGTTGGAGATGGCTTAGCAGTTTCAAAAATCAAGAAATATTCTATTATATAAAAAATAAAACCACTTTTAAAAAAGTGGTTTTATATATTTTATACAAGAAAGTATAGTGTCTATAATAAAAATAATGCAAAAATTATACAATAAAAATACTATATAAACATTATTTATTTTAGAAACAAATAATTCTAATTTCTTCTTTAAAAAAGGATATAAATGTCCAACAAATAAAATTGCAATTATTCCCCAAGCAAATGAGTAAAAAATGCTAATTCTACCATTTAAATTGAAAAAGTCATTAGTATAATCCCACCAAAAAGAATGAAATAAAACTTCTAATACATAACTTGCTAAATATTCAAAAACAGAAAATATAATAGCAGAATAAGTAAAAAGCTTTAAAGAGTTATTTTTATACTTACCTAAAAAAATAATTAAAATTAATGCGCCATAACCATAAATAGGACAAATAGGACCATATAAAAAACCTCTATTTGTAAAATGCCCTAGTACAATAAAACTATAAATAGTTTCCATGCACCAACCTAAAATAGCAAAAATAAAAAAGTACAATATATACATATATAACTTATTGTTTTTTATAGTTGAAAAATCCTTCTCCATAAAGTCCCCCTTTTATAAAATATATAATATCAAAATAAATTTATAAAGTAAATAAAATTAACTAAAATATAAAAATTTCTAAATTTTTTATAATGTCTAATTATTCAAGATATTAATTTGTGTTTACTTTTAAATGGATACGTGCTATAATTTTTAAAGATATATATGCATTTGAAAGGAAGAAAGAAATGAAAAAACCAGAATTATTAGCCCCAGCAGGGTCTTTTGAAAAAGCAAAAATAGCATTTATGTATGGAGCAGATGCTGTATATGCAGGTACATCAAGTTTATCTTTAAGAACAAGAGCAGAAATGAAAGATGACGATTTAGCAAACACAATAAAATACGCACATTCTATAGGAAAAAAAGTGTATACAAATATAAATATATATGCATGGGACGATAGATATGAAGAAATAATAGAACAAGCTAAAATGCTTAATGAACTAAAAGTAGATGGAATAATAGTTGCAGATGGAGGAGTAGTAGATGTCCTAAAACAATATGCACCAGACATTCCTTTACATATCAGTACACAAGCAAATACAATAAGTTATCATGCAGCAAACTTTTGGTATAAAAACGGAGCAAAACGTGTAATATTAGGACGTGAAATGAATAAAAAACAAATAAAGGAACTTATAGAAAACAAACCAAAAGATTTAGAAGTAGAAATATTTATTCATGGAGCAATTTGCTTTGGATATTCAGGAAGATGTTTCTTAAGTGACTTTTTAGCAGGAAGAAGTGCAAATTTAGGAGATTGTGCACAAAGCTGCAGATGGGCATATAATGTGTATGTAGAAGAAACAAATAAGCCAGGAAATTTAATGCCAGTAGAACATGATGAAAAAGGAACTTACATTTTTTCATCAAAAGACATGTGCTTAGTAAAAGAAATTCCTGAAATTATAGAAATGGGTGTAGATAGTTTAAAAATCGAAGGAAGACTAAAAACAGAATATTACCTAGCTTCAGTAGTTAATGCATATAGAAATGCAATAGATGACTATATGAAAGATCCTAAAAACTATGATTATACAAAATATTTAAAAGAATTAGAAAAAACAAAGACAAGAGGTTTAACTACATTTTATTTTAACGATAGAAATAATAAAGATATTCAAGAATATGAAGGAAAACAATACAATTCAGACTATGAATTTGGTGGAAAAGTAGTAGAAAATATAGAAGATAAAACTGTAATAGAAATAAAAAATAAATTACAAATTGGAGATGAATTAGAAATTATAGTTCCTGGACAAATAGAAACTGTAAAATTCACAATAGATAAATTATGGGATGTGGATACAAACGAAGAAATAACACATGTAAACCCAGGAAAAGCAGAACAAAAAGTAATTATGTGCCTTCCAGTTAAAGTTCAAAAAGATTGGATATTGAGAAGAAAAAAATAAAGGAAATATTGAAAAATTAATGAATATTTACTATTATTAATTATAGAGAGGGAAAATTAATATGGAAAAAACAAACAAAATATTTTTAACAATAATTGTTGTATTAGTAATTATACTAGGAATAACAATTACTCTTTATATTAATGCAAATAAATTAGAAAAAGAATACTTACAGAAAGTATTAGAGAGTAATGCACTTTTAACAAAATATGTAAAAGCAACAGAAGATGCTGGATTAGAATTAAAAGAACAAGAAGATAATTCTTATAAACTAGTTGAAAGAACTACAACTATACAGGAAAGTGAAATATAAAATTAATACCCCAAAAGTACCAGGTACTTTTGGGGTATTAATATATAAATACTATTTTTTCAAGTTTTCTAACTTAAAAGCAATAATAAAACCTACAAAAAATAAAATAACAGAACAAAAAGAAAAAGAATTAGGAACTAGAACAAATACGCTACCTAAAACAAAACCAATAATAGAATAAGAAGTTTGAACATAATATTTTTTAAACAAAAATTTAATTAATAATAAAAATATAAAAGAACCAGAAAAACATCCAAAAGCAATAGGTGTTAAAATAACCAAATTCAAAGTTGCAAGTGATTGAAGATATATTTCATAAATTCCAAAAAACATTAAAATAACAGTGCTGCTAACACCAGGGATAATAATTCCTGCAGACATAGCAAAACCAGCTAAAAAAAGATATAAAATATTATAATTATTTATAAAATTGAAATTAGATATTTTACTTTCTAATAAAAACAAAAGAAGACCAAGCAAAAAAGCAGATAAAGTATATATTAAATAATGAAGTTTAAATTTGTTTTTTAAATTTGTATTTTTAAATAAAGAAGGAATACTACCTAAAATGAGGCCTAAAAACAACAATTTGCATTCAGACTCAAAATTTGTAAAAGCGTAATTTAGAACATTACCAAATAAAAGAAAACCAATTATAGTACCTAAAACTATAGGAAATAAAAAAGCTGTATTTTTTTTAAAATTATTAAAAAGTCCTAAAACACTGTCTACCAACCTTTCATAAATTCCAAAAATAACACATAAAACACCACTACTAATTCCAGGAACAACAGCACCTATACCTATTAATATTCCTTTAACTATAGAAAATAAAAAAGACATAAAAACCTCCCAATAGTAGCAGTATAAGATATAATATAAAATATTCGTGTAAAAATAATATATGAGTAAATTACAAAAAAATATTGTAGGAAAATTTACTATATGATAAAATTGAAAAAAGAGTAGAGGTAGGTAGAAAAATGGAAGTAAAAGAACTAAGTATAAGAGAAAAAATTGGACAAATGTTTATGATAGGAATAGATAATAGCGATGGCTTTAAAAATACAGCAGAATTAATCCGCAATAATAGAATAGGTGGAGTAGTATTATATAGAAAAAATTATAAAAATTATGATGAATTAGTAAAATTAGTAAACGATATAAAAAATGCTAATTTTCAAAATCATGTACCTATCTTTATTAGTATAGATCAAGAAGGTGGAAGAGTAAACAGAATGCCACCAGAAATAGAAAACTTAAAAAGTGCTACTAAATTTGCAAATTCAAAAGATAAAGAAAAAGTAGCTTTAAGTGCAAAAATTATAGCAGAGATGTTAAAAAAAACAGGAATAACATTAAATTATGCACCTGTACTTGATATTAGAAGATTTGAAGAAAAACATGCAATAGGAGATAGATGCTATGGACAAACTAAAGAAGAAGTAGAAAAATATGGAATAACTGCTATGAAAGCAATGATGGAAGAAGGAGTTATTCCAGTAGTAAAGCACTTTCCAGGGCATGGACTTACTAAAAAAGATTCGCATTTTAGAATACCTAGAATAAAACAAAAAATAGATATTTTAGAAAAAGAAGATATGGAACCTTTTCAAAAATCAATAGAAAATGGAACAGATGCTATTATGGTTGGACACCTTATAATTGAGGATGTTGATAAAAAATATCCAGCATCACTTTCAAAAAAAGTAATACAAAAATATTTAATAGAAAAATATAATTATACAGGATTAATAATGACAGATGATTTAAAAATGATGGCAATTAGATTTCATTATAATATGAAAAAAGCTGTAGTAAAGGCTATAGAAGCGGGAAATGATATCATAATGTTAGGATTACCTTATTGGCAAACAAAAAGAATTATGAAATATGTTATAAGAAAAGTAAAAAGAGGAAAAATATCAGAAGAAAGAATAAATGAAAGTGTAAAAAAAATATTGAAAATAAAAGAAAAATACCAATTAAACGATGAAAAAGTAGAAGGCTTTGATAAAGATGAAATTAATAAAAAAATAATAAATTTAAATAATAGCCTATAAATTTAATTTTATGACCATGCACTTTTTATTTTTTAGTCACATATAATTTGATATAAAGTGAAAAATACAAAAAATATAGACTAAAATAAAAAGTGGAGGTGCATTAATGTTTATACTTTCTGTTTCTAGCTTTTTGACTTTTCTTCATTCTGCTATATTTACAGTTGATTATATTTCAAGTAATCAATTATTCCCTGAACCATTAACAATAGAAGAAGAAAAGCAATATTTACAAAAGTTGAAAGATGGAGATGAAGAAGCAAGAAATATATTAATAGAAAGAAACTTAAGATTAGTAGCACATGTTTGTAAAAAATATAGTTCTACAAAAGTAGAACAAGATGATTTAATTTCTATAGGAACAATAGGATTAATAAAAGGAATAAACAGTTTCGAACCAACAAAAAATGTGAAATTATCTACATATGTTTCAAGGTGTATAGATAATGAAATACTAATGCATTTAAGGGCTACAAAGAAAATAGGTGCAGAAGTTTCATTGGAAGATCCAATAGGAAAAGATAAAGATGATAATACAGTAACTCTTCAAGATGTTTTGGAAAATAGCGAAAGAAATATAGAAGATGAAGTAGACTTAAAAATGAAAATAAAAAAGCTATACGAAAAAATTAAATTAGTATTAAAAGATAGAGAAAAATTAATAATAGAAATGAGATTTGGACTAAATGGACAAAAACCAAAAACTCAAAATCAAATAGCTGAAATGATGGGAATATCACGATCGTATGTATCAAGAATAGAGACAAAAGCAATAGGAAAATTAGCAAAGGAAATAAAAGAATAATAAAATAATAAGAACCTAAGAAATAAAATCTTAGGTTCACTTTTTATTTGTTTAAAATATAAAAACCCAAATTTAAATAAGAAGCAAATAAAATCCAAAGTAAATATGGAATTTGCAAAATACCAGCCAATTTATGTCCTTGATAAAATTTAACAATCATAATAAATACAAGCAAGGCAAGTAAAAGTATCCATATAAAAGAAAATAATCTTAGTTTAAAAACAAAAAAGAAAATTGACCAAAGTGCATTTACTACTAGTTGAAGATAATAAATAAATTTAGCATCCATATCCGTTTTTCTATTGTCTTTTAACAAACCGTAAGAAAATCCCATTAAAATATAAAGAATAGTCCACATTGTTGGAAATAAAATACTAGGAGGAGCTAGAGGAGGTTTTTCTAAAGTATTATAATCCATAAACTTTGAAATAATAATTCCTACAACAGCGCCAACTACAACAGGAATAATAATAGATTTAAAATATAAACCAAAATTTTTCATAGCCAAAATCCTTTCTACAAATATTAATATAATTATATTTATAATTAAGAATAATTATACAAACTTGATAAAAAAAGATAATAAATGCAATTTCCGTAAAGAAATTCAAAAAAATGTTAACATTTTCTTGCTATTTTTCTCAACTTATTGTATTATAATATAAGAAAAATTTGTGCTAATAGAAATAGAAGAAAAATACTAGAAAGGAGCAATAATACATGAAAAAAACATTAGCAATGTTAGCTGTAATATTTTGCTTATTAGGAAGTACAACAGTATGGGCAAGCAGTAAGGTTGTAGTAAATACAAAAAATAATAGCATAGAAGAAACAAAAACAGTAGAAAGTAATAACAAAAGTGATACAGTAAGTCAACTAGTAGAAATAAAAGATAACGAAAAGAAAACTCTAGAAGATTATCAAAAAGCATATGGATCAGATACATACGGATTAACAGCTTTTATTTTAAGTAGAGTTCAAATATATAGTATTCCTTTTTGCTTTGTTGGAATAGCAATTAGTGCTATATATCAATATGTATTAGGAATTCGTAAATTAGATACAAGAGATAAAGGTTTTACTATTATGATTTCTATAATAACAATATTTATCATAGCGCAAGTATTACCATTAATATTTGCAATAGTAGTAAAAGGTTGGAGGGGTTAACAAATGAAAGTTTTATTTGCAGTAAGTAATGAGAGTATTTCAAATTCAATAGTGAAGAAATATCAACAAATGTACAAAGAAATAATTTCAAGTAAAAATGTATATTACTTTAATGCAATATTGAAAGAATTACAAAAAGACAAAACATACGATAGAATAGTTATAAGTGAAGACTTAGAGCCATTTACAAATAACAATTATGAAGCAATAGATAATTTTATTTTTGAAAAATTAGATAGTATATCAGATGAAGCATCAACAACTTCAGGAGAAGATATACCAATTATATTAATTGCTACGGATAGACGTACTAAGTCAGAAAACTTATTGATAAAATTATTTGGAATAGGAGTATATAGTACTCTTATTGGACAAGAAAGAAGCGTAGAAGAAGTATGTAAATTAATAAATAAACCACGTTCAAAAAAGGAAGCAAAAATATATTATAAAATAGATTCTAATGATGTAGAATATAAATCTGAAAATGATAGCGAAGTTAGCGAAACAGAAATACAAAATATATTAACATATTATAAAAGACTTGGAAGAAACGAAGAAAGATATGTAGAAAGCTTTGACAGTATAGCAAGCCAATATACAGATGAACAATTAAAAGTTATAGTGGCATATTTACCTTTAAACGTTAAAGCAGTACTTGAAGCTAATAGTCCAAAATATCAACAATTAATTTCATTTTCAGGAGGAACAGCAACTAGAAAACCAGGAAAAACAGGATATACACCAACATCTTATGGAAAAACAAAAATGAAAAATAGTACAACAAAAGCAGTATCTAATAGTGGTATAACAGTAGAAACAATACAAACAGGAGAAAAGAAATTAACAAAACCTGTAATTATTCCATCAACAACAGCAAGACCTGTAAGAAAAGTAAGAACAGATAATATAATAGAAAATAAAGTACAACAAACAGAAGAACCACAAGAAACAATAATTCAACAAAATAATATACAAGCACAACAAGAAGAGTATGTAGAACCTGTAAAACGCGGAAGAGGAAGACCTAAAAAAATAAAAACTGAAGAAGAAATTATTAAAGAACAAGAAAAAGCAGAACAACCAAAACGTGGAAGAGGAAGACCTAGAAAAAATATAGTTGAAGAAGTAGAAGAAGAGAATGTTATACCTGGATTTGAGGATTACAATGAACCATATGATGAAAGTGCAACATTGCCAGGTTTTGAAGATGATAATGAAAATGAACCAATAGATGTTAAAGGTTTACCAGGTTTTGAAGATGACGAAGATGAAATACAACAAGAAAGTACAACAATGCCAAGTGACGAAGAAGAATATAGTGAAAGTGCAACTTTACCAGGTTTTGAAGAAGATGATGATCAAGAAGAAGACGAAATGCTTCCAGGCTTTGAAGAAACAAGTATAGAAGAAAATACTATGCCAGGATTCGAAACAAATTCTTACGAAAATTCAAATAATTTAAATAAAAATTATAATGAAATAAATAGCTTTAATAAAGAAAAATCAAATTCTACACAAATAGAAACAACATCACAACAAAACTATGAAAGTGCTAATTTAGAAAATCTTTTAACAAGAGATAAAAAAATAGTATCTTTTGTAGGAACATCAAAAAACGGAACATCATTCTTAGTAAATAACTTAGCAGAAATGCTTTCGAGTCAAGGAATAAAAACAGCAGTGTTAGACTTAACAAAAAATAGAAATGCATATTACATATATACAAAAAATGAAGAAGACTTAAGAAAAACAGCAGTTTCTTGTATAGAAAAATTAACACAAGGAATACCACAAGGAATAGTAGTTAATAAAAACTTAGATATATACACATCTCTACCAGGAGAAGACAATGGAATAGATGATTATAAATCAATATTAACAACACTTGTAAAAAATTATTCTTTAATATTATTAGATTGTGACTTTAACACAAACTATGCATATTTAAAAGAATCACAAGAAATATATTTAGTACAAAGTATGGATGTACTAACAATTCAACCATTTACAGCATACTTAAGAGATTTAAAAGCAAAGAAAATATTAGAACAAGATAAACTAAGAGTAGTTGTAAATAAATATACAAAAATAAGAAGTGTAACAGAAAAAACAATTATTGGAGGAATGGCATTCTATAATGATCCAGCAATGTCATTTATGACAGAATTATTTAATAGGGAAACAGTTCCTTATTGTGTAATTCCATTTGAAACACAAGTATATAACAAATATTTAGAAGGATTAATAAATTGTAATATATCATTAAATGGATATACAAAAGAATTTATAAATTCTTTAAGAAAATTAGCAAACATGGTATATCCATTAATAGCTAATACACAAACATATAATAAAACAAAATATAATAATGTAAAATATAATAAATACGCAAATAACAATTCTAATGCTACATTTTCAAACAACATGAATAGTACATTAGATAAAATGAAAAGAAACTATTAAAAATAGCAAATAAATGGAGGTGGCTTAACATTGTTTATAGCAATAGTAGTACTGTTAGTAATGATTATTGTATTTTTAATGATATACAATATGTCAGTCCATAAAAAAATAGATACATTCAGTAACCTAAATCAAAAAATAGTTAGCTTAAATGTATTACAAGAATTTATGGATACTATCAGTGAAGAAAAATCAGCAGATGATAAAATAAGAAAAATAAACGAAATATTAATAGAAAAATATGATATAAAATATTCAACTATTGTTGTTTATGATGGTGCAAACTATACAATAAAAGCAAGTAACGTTGACCAAAAACATTGGGAAACACTTACTAATTTACATTCAGAACCAATATTTAAAGATAGTATAGAAACAGCAACTCCAAAATATATTACAGTAGATAAAGAAGGAGAAAGACTTCCTTATCAAAAAATGGAATTTGGAAGAGCAAAGTCAGCAATGTTCTTCCCTTTATACATAGACAACGTATATATAGGCTATTGGATAATAGAAAGTGGTCAACCACATGACTTTGATAATATAGATACAACAATATTAGAAGTTGTAAAAAATAATATAATATCTGTAATAAAAACAGTAGAAAAACAAAATGTAGTAGAAAATATAGTACGTGATGACAAATTCACTGGATTAAAATCAGAAGAATATCTATATGGAGAAGGAAAAAGAAAACTAGATGAATACACAATGTCTGCAATATGTATGTTTAATATAATAAATATTGTAGATATAAATGAAACATTAGGAAGACATACAGGAAACGACATAATAACAAAAGTAAGCCAAGTAGTAAGACAAAACATTGCAGCAGAATATATATTTGTAAGATACATGGGACCTAAATTTGTAATCGTATTTTCAGGAATCGAAGTAGAAGGAATTAATGAATTTATGGTAGACATAAAGAAAAAACTAGAATCAATAAGGATAGAGCAAAATGCACAAGATATAAAAGCAAAAACAAAAGCACAGTATACTAGTCCAAAAGTAAACATAGTAGTATCTACATATTATAAAGGAACCGCATTAGAAGGAACTACAAAAAAACTAGAAGAATATCTAGATGCTGCTCCAAAGGATGAAAGCGAAATAAATTATATATAAAGGAGGAAACAAATAATGGCAATTGATGAAACAATGTGTTTTACATCTCCAAAAGAAGAAAACACTGAGACAAAAAGAATTTTAAAAGAAGTATATCAAGCATTAACAGAAAAAGGGTATAATCCAATAAACCAAATAGTAGGATATATTCTATCTGGAGATCCAACTTATATAACAAGTCATAATGGAGCAAGAAACTTAATTAGACAAATAGAAAGAGACGAATTACTAGAAAAAATGGTAAAAAATTATATAGGATTAGAAGAATAATAATATGAGAAAACTAGGAATAGATTATGGAGACAGTAGAGTAGGAATAGCAATAACAGATGCTTTGGATATAACAGTCCAAGGATTAGAAACTATACATCATAATGGAAATGATAAAATTGTTTTAAAACGTCTAGAAGAAATATTAAACCAATATGAAATAGACACATTTGTAATAGGAATGCCTATTAACATGAATGGCACAATGGGAGAAAGAACAAAAGTAACAGAAAATTTTATACATAAATTAAAATGTAAATTTCCTAAAATTCAAATAAAAACAATAGATGAAAGACTAACAACAGTTGCCGCACATAAAACAATGAATTTCTTAGATGTAAACAAAAAGAAAAAGAAAAATATAGTAGATACTATTTCTGCAGTATACATACTAGAAATGTATGTTAATAAAATAAAAAAAGAAAATTAACATTTTACCATTGCCAGAAAACAAAAAATAGTATATCATATAAAAAATGATAAATAATAATAAAAAATATTAAGATTGTGTAAATCAATCATAATATATAAATTGAAAGGAGAAAAAAGAATGAAAGAAGAAGAAAACAATGTTCCAGAGGAAGGACTAGATAATATTATTGTATTAAACGATGAAAATGGAGAAGAAGTTCAATTTGAATTTTTAGATTTCATTGAATTAGACGGAGAAGAATATGTTGTATTACTACCAGTAGAAGAAGATGAAGAAACAGAAGGAGAAGTTGTAATACTTAAAGTAGAAGATACAGAATCAGAAGAAGAAGAATCATATGTAAGTGTTGATGACGAAGAAACACTAAACAAAGTATTTAGCATATTTAAAGATAAATTTAAAGATGAATTTAATTTTGTTGATGACGAACAATAAAATAACAATAAAGAGGTTGGAGGTAGGAAAAAATCTTTGACCTCTTTTTATATACACAAATAAAAGGAGAAAATCAAATGAAAAATTTAAGTAGTTGGCTAATTGTAATGTTTATAATAATGTTTTGGCTATTTAGAATAGTAGTAGCTGTAACTGGAAGTATGGAAATAGAATTTTTTGAAAAACCAATAGATATTAAAGCAGAAATAATATTGTTATTTGTAGTAATATTATGCGTTCCATTTATATTCAAAAGAAAATTAGTAGGAGCATTAATATATTTAGGAGCATATGGATGGTATTTTGGAAGAGGATTAATACAAAATATTATGCAAATAATAAAAGGGGAAACTTTAGGAATGGATACTTATATGTCAATGTTTATAGCTCTTATAGCAATAACATTACCAATAGTAGCAATATTTGATATATTAGTAGATATAAACAGAATGAAAAATCCTGTAAATAAACAAACAGATTGGTTTTATAAAAATGAAGAATATGACAGAAAACTAGATGAAAGGGCAGACAAAAATAATTATAGAACTTTATAAAAATTAGACTGAGCTAACTATAAGATTATATAATAACATTATAAAAAGCTCAGTCTATAAATTTTTGGAGGTAAAAATGAATTGTGAAATAGACAATGAAAATAATTTATTAACATTTAATAAGTTAAATAGTGAAAACATAATAAATGCAGTAACTTTAAAACCATATAACTTTAATGCTAATATGGTATCTGAAGAAGAAATACAAGAACAATTTAATAAATTAAAAATAAAATTAGGAGCAGAAAACAAAATAATAAAAAGCGCAATTCAAACACATACAAATATAGTAAAAAAAGTAACGAGAGAAAATATAAATGAAGAATTTACAAATGTAGATGGATTAGTAACAAATTTAAAAGATGTATTATTAATTACTAGATTAGCAGATTGCCAAGGAATACTACTATATGATTCAGAAAAACAAGTAATAGGAAACGTACATTCAGGATGGAAAGGAACACTTAATAAAATAATAGAAAATGCAGTCAAATTAATGGAAAACGAATATAATTCAAAACCAGAAAATATACAAGCTTATATAGTACCAAGTATACTAAAATGCTGTTTTGAAGTAGATGAAGATGTAAAAAATATGTTTTTAAATAAATTTCAAGACATAAAAATATCAGAACTAATAACAAAAGGAAAAATGAAAGAAGGAAAGCAGAAATATTACATAGATACTGTAGAAATAAACAAAAGAGTAATGATGAAATTGGGAATAAAAGAAGAAAATATTATACTATCTAATATATGTACAAAATGTAATTCTGAATTATTTCATTCATATAGAAAAGAAAAAGAAAGAAGCGGAAGGCACATTGCAATAATAGGAATTAAAGAAAACTAATTTTAATAAAGCAGGAATAAATGCAATCTTAGCTAATAATGTCGAATTATTAATTAATGATAAAGTAGGTAAAAATAATGAATAATGAAAATAAAATAAATATAAACTGTGAAGGAAGAAACTATTTGAAAGAAGAATTAATCCAAATTTCAAAGGTATCGAATTCGAGACTTTTGAAAATGAAGTAAAATGTTAAAATTGATTTTAAATAAAAAAATTTAATAGAAAGGAGAATATCATATGGACAATAAAAACTTACAAATAACTAATCATGATTTTTTAATATATAGGGATT
>OIWT01001442.1_pt1 | contig 28556 bp, 29 predicted proteins | sample 1587701 | NCBI WGS metagenome assembly OIWT01 (sample SAMEA3888904, study PRJEB22519) | human gut metagenome | biome: human gut; feature: human-associated habitat; material: faeces | place: Denmark | collected 2009 | reverse complement strand
GATTTTACAGGAACAGTTTACCGCCCTTTGGGGCGGATGTCAAGGAGAAACGTATGTACCGATGCAATGAGACCGGGCGGGAATTCGAGGAACCCCGGTATGATCCCGATTTTTGGGACAAAGGCCACGGGGCGAAGGTGTGTCCCTGCTGCGGCGACACCGACTTTGAAGAGGTCTATCCCTGCGATATCTGCGACAGCTATTCCAGCTGGGATGAATGCGGTTTTGTAGAGCACAACCAGACATGGTATCTCTGCCCGGACTGTCGGAGGATCGCCATCATCAACCTGTTTGAAAAAGGCGCTCAGGAGTTGGGCGACACGGAAGGGGCTTGGCTGGACGATGTGCTGGACGGCAACAGCTGGGCGGATTTGAAGAAACGTTATAAGGAGGCAAAGACAAATGGCACTGCTACCCTTTGAAGAACTGATTAAGGTCGATGTGAGACCCTTCTGCGAGACGCGGAAGGCCAAGGACGACAACGGCAACATGGTGGATATCCCCTATCTGAACTGGGCCAAGTGTGTGAAGCTGCTGCACGAGAACGGCGCGAAGGACGTATGGTTTACGCCCCGCGTCTGCCCGGAGACAAAGACCTATCTGTGGCCGCAGGCGGACGTGACCACCCGGAAGGGCTACAAGACGCAGTGCTGGTTCGTCAGCGTGGAAATCCACATCGACGAGCTGGTGTTCAACATGGACACGCCGCTGCTGAACGGGGCGCTGGTGGTCTATGAGGACACGCTGAACCAGCTGCGTATTTCCAACGCGCAGGCCCGCGCCTTCGTGAAGGGCGTGGCGCTGCGGACGGGACTGGGCTTTGACCTGTGGGCCGAGAGCGGCGACGGGGACGACGGCGAGGACGATCTGAGCCGCCACAGCATCTGGGCCATCCGGGAACGGCTGGAGCGGGCTATTACCGCCAAGGAAAAGGCGGGGCTGGATCACAAAGACCTGCTGGCTGCCCTGCGGATCAACGACAAGCAGCTGAACCAGCTGATGGGCTACTTCGCCAAGCTGGACGGCCTTGAGAAAGCGGTGAGCAAGCTGTGATCCACGATCAGGACAGGAGCGGGTGGTTCGGGGCCAGCGACACGGCTACCATCATGGGATCGTGGGAGACGGAGACGTTCCGAAAGTGGTGGGCGGTGAAGCTGGGCATCCGGCAGGATCACTACACCAACGCCGCCATGCAGGCGGGCACGGCCTATGAACACAAAATCCTGGACGCGCTGGGGGTAAAGACCCATGACCGGCAGATCAAGGTTTACGCCCTGCGGCTGCGGGTGAACTACGACGGGGACGATGCCCAGACCGTTACGGAGGTCAAGACCTACAGCAAGGCTCCCTTCAAGGTGAGCCGCGCCTACTGGATGCAGTGTCAGGTGGAGATGTTTGCCAGTGGGTGGGGCCTGCGGCGGCGGAAAGCCTGCCGGATCGCGGCCTATCCGGTCGGCGAAGCGGAGAAGCAGAACTTCTTTTTGCCCGTCGACCCCGGCAGGATCAGCCTGTGGCCCGTGGAGTACGATGAGACGTGGGTGGAGGAGAAGTATCTGCCCCGACTGCGGTATCTGGCCATGTGCCTGCAAACAGGCCGGTGGCCCCGAAAGGAGGAAGTGCTATGCAGCAGGTGACGGTGGACGCCGCACGGTGGCTGCGGGACGGCGACGGGTCGTGGCTGGCCTTCCGGGTAGGCAGCGACAAGACGGCTATGGACGTGTGCGACAGCCTGAAAGCCGGGAAGGAATACAACCTGACGTTGAAGCGCAAGGGCCGCAGTCTGGACGCCAACGCCTATTTCTGGGTGCTGGTGAATCGGCTGGCGGACAAGCTGAAGATCGAGCCGGAGGGCATCTACCGGGCCTATATCCCGGATATCGGCGGCGGCTATGAGGTGGTGCCGGTGCGGGAGGATCGCATTGACGCATGGGAAAAGGTCTGGTGCAGCGGCCATATTGGCCGAATGATCGAGGACATGGGGCCGTGCCGCAACATCAAGGGCTATCACACTGTCCGGTCTTACCTATCTTCCAGCGATTACGACACGGCTCAGATGTCACAGCTTATTGAGTTGGTGGTGGCGGACTGCAAGGAGAACGGTATCGAGACCATGACGCCCAGAGAGCTGGATGCGCTGGTGTCCCGGTGGGGCGAGGTGAGCGTATGAGCACAGCAAAAATCTATACCGCCCACGGAAAGTCCCTGACCATGCGGCAATGGGCGAAGGAACTAAATCTGCCGCAAAAGACGCTGCGGAACCGGCTGGACAGGGGGTGGACGCCGGAAGCGACCTTCACACCGGGAAAGCAACTGCACCGGGGCGGCACAACAGGTTCGCGCCGCACTGACCACACAGGAGAGCGGCACGGGATGCTGGTGGTCGACCACTGCCTCGGATCGGGGCCGGATGGGCCGAAATGGCTCTGCGTGTGCGACTGCGGCAAGACGCGGGTGGTACTGGCGCGGAATCTGAGAGGCGCATACAGCTGCGGCTGTAAGGCGAGGAGAAAGGCAGACCGCCGCCCCGGCCATCCACAACCATGCTGGACGTGCCGGAACTACGCCGGAGGGTGCAGTTGGTCGCAGAAGTACCCGGAGCCTGTGAAGGGCTGGGACGCGACCCCCACCACGAAATATCAGGGGAATGCGGGCGAGGTCACATCTTTCGCCATCCATTACTGCCCGGAGTATGTACCTGACGGAACGGAGGTATTGATGAATGGGTGAGAGACGGTGTTATTTCTGCCGCAAAAACGGCAGCGCCGACCCGCTGGAGCGGCACCATGTGTTTGGCGGGAACCACGCTGACCGGAAGAAAAGCGAGAAATACGGCGCTGTGGTAGACCTGTGCGGCAATGCGTGCCACCGGAACGGAGAACACGCCGTCCACCGGGACGGGGACGTGATGCGCCGCCTGCGCCGGGAGTTTCAAGTGAAGATCATGCAGGAACAGGGCTGGACGGAGGCGGAGTTTATCCGGGCGTTCGGCAAGAGCTACTTATAGGAGGCCCTATGACACAATGCGAACGAATCCTGCGGTATATGCGGGACGTTGGCCCCATTACCCAGCTGGACGCGGCCAAGGAGTTTGGCTGTTACCGGCTGGGCGCGAGGATCTGGGATCTGAAGAAAGCGGGCCACGCCATCCGGAAGCGGATGGTATCAGAGAAAAACAGGTTCGGCGAGAGCGTGAGCTTCGCCGAGTACAGACTGGAGGATAAGAGATGCTGAACAAGATTTTCATCATGGGTCGCCTGACCCGTGATCCGGAGCTTCGGCGGACGCAGAACGGTACGGCGGTGGCCGGGTTCGCGCTGGCGGTTGACCGGGATTTTAAGAACGCCGACGGCACCAAAGAGACGGACTTCATCGAGGTGGTGGCATGGCGCAGCAGCGCCGAGTTCGTCAGCAAGTACTTCGCCAAGGGCCGTATGGCTATCGTGGAGGGCCGGTTGCAGATTCGTGACTGGCAGGACAAGGACGGCAACAAGCGCCGCAATGCAGAGGTCGTGGCCGACAACGTGTACTTCGGCGACAGCAAGAAGGAGGGCGATTCCTCCGGCGGCTACAAGGCGGCAGGCAAGGCCGTGGACGTGGAGCCGGGCGAGGGAGAGTTTGCCGAGATCGAGGACGAAGAAGATTGGCCGTTTTGAAGCAAATGTGGAAGGAAAGGAACAACACAGCGGGGTGTATCGTGGGCGCGAACCGTGACGGCTGGCCGGAATCGAGCCAGCGCACGACGGCGGCGAGCGCGAAAATCCCCCTTTGTCCCCCTTCCTTTCCCCCACACCCCCTATCTATCCCCCTATATCCCCCTTACACACCCACAACAAGAGAGATTTTTCTTCTTGTGGGGGGGTGTATAGAGGGCAGTACGGGAGAAGGAGAGAACATGACGAAAGAAGAATTTGAACAGGTTTTCACGGCGCTGGGGCTGTTCTGGCCACGGGAAACCGTTTCGGACAGCCGGAAGGCGGCGTGGTGGCTGGCGCTGAAGCCGTACCCCTATCAGGGCGGTGTGCGGGAGAAGATCATTGCCTATGCCCGGTCGCCGAAAGGGAACTTTTTTCCGGATGTGGCGAACCTGACGGCAGGTCTGACGCCGGAGATCACGGAACCGGAGAAGTCCGGGCCGGACTGGATCGACGAGCTGCTGGAGAAACTGCCGCCCCACACGCCTGACCCCATTACCCGGTATGCCTCCGAGCATGGGATCACCTGGGGCGAGGCAAAAAAGGCGCTGGAGGGCAGGACATGAGCAGAGAATCATTCATCATCCGCTATCCGGACACCGACGCCGGAAAGAAGGCGTGGAACAAGGCATATGGGCTGAATGCTATCTATGCGGGAAAGCACTGGTCGAAGCGGCGGGACGACGCGAGACTGTGGCACACGCTGACGGTGAGCGCTATCAACGCCGCCCACATTCGCAAGCGGCCTTTTGAAAGGCCCGTAGTACTGACCTTCCAGTGGAATGACAGGCTGGATTGCTCCAACCACGCTTACATGGCGAAGCTGATCGAGGACGGCATGAAGGGCATTCTGCTCCACGACGACAGCCGCCGGTGGGTGAAAGGCATTGAGCATTATTTCCACGACAAGCCCTACATACGCGTGACGGTCACGGAGGTGGAACCATGAAAAACGGGATCTGGAAAGTGGAGACGGCGAGGCTTTGCTGGGCCTGCCAGATAGACATGATCCCCGAGTATATTATCCAGCCTACCCGCGAACAGCGGCGTGACCCGGTGAAGGATCGCTGGGAGAGCGGCGTATGTGAGCGCTGCGGACGGAAACAGAGCATGACAAAACTGCGCCGGTACACCATGAACCGGGCCGGACTGATGGCAAGGGGGCGAGAAAATGGGTAAGCAGCATCTATCCCGTGATGAGAGGCTGATTATGCAAGGCCGCTTGAAGGGAACGCAGGAAAACATGGACATGGTGGCAATGGTGCTGATGGACAAATGCGGCTGGCACGTCTTTGAGGAGACATCGGACAGCCGGGACACGCAGAGCATCGCGTATCTGTATGAGTGCCTGGAAAAGCTGGCAGAGGAGATAAACGAAGGCCGCATCAAGCGGAAGCACATCAAGGACGTGCTGAAGGATGAGTGCGGCGTGGTGTTTGGAGATTGAGATGATTTTTGCACAAGAGACGATGACCGGAGAGATCATCGTGGATAATTTCGCCGGCGGCGGCGGTGCATCGACAGGAATTGAGATTGCAACGGGCAGGGCGGTGGCGATTGCCATTAACCACGATCCGGCGGCTATTCTGATGCACAAGACCAACCACCCGTATACGGAGCATTTTCAGGCGTCCGTGTGGGACATTGACCCCGTGGCCGTGTGCCGTGGGCGGCGCGTGGGGCTGGCGTGGTTCTCGCCGGACTGCAAGCATTTCAGCAAGGCCAAGGGTGCGGCGCTGGTTGACCGGAAGATTCGCGGCCTTGCGTGGATCACCCTGCGCTGGGCGGCGAAGGTGCGGCCCCGCGTCATTATCCTTGAAAACGTGGAGGAGTTCCAGACGTGGGGGCCGGTGCGGAAGGGCAAGCCGGTGAAGAAGCTGGCGGGCACCACGTTCCGGAAGTTCATCGACCAACTCACTGAGTTGGGGTACACCGTGGAGTATCGGGAGTTGATCGCGGCGGACTACGGCGCACCCACCTCCCGCAAGAGATTCTACATGGTCGCCCGCTGCGACGGGAAACCTATTGTCTGGCCGAAGCCCACCCACAGCAAGACCGGCGCGGACGGTCTGCCTAAGTGGCGCAGCGCGGCAGAAATCATAGACTGGAGCCTGCCGTGCCTGTCCATCTTCGACACCAAGGAGGAAATCAAGGAGCGATACGGCTTGAAGGCGGTGCGGCCTTTGGCGAAGAACACCATGCGGCGGATTATTCGGGGTGTGGACAAGTTCACCATCCGCAGCGGCAAGCCGTTCATCGTACAGCAGAAATTCCAGAACGCTGCGCAGAACATCGAAAAGCCATTGACGACTGTTACGGCGGTAGGAGCGCATGAATTGTGCAAGCCGCTGCTGGCACCTGTGACGGTGACCAACACCAGCAACAGCGTGGGGGAGACGGTCGGCGAACCGATGAACACAGTGAGAACCGGCGGAGGCGGCGGCCAGATGTTGGTGACGCCGTTCCTTGCAGAGTGCAACCACTCCGGTGGCGGGCATATCGCGCCCGTGGGGGATGCCCACAAGACCATTACCGCAAAGCATACCGGCGGTATCGTGGCCCCGGCCCTGATTCAGTATCACACGGAGCAGACAGAGCATGTCCGGGCGTCCGGACTGGGTGCGCCCATTAACACGGTGGACGCCTCCAACCGCTACGGCCTGACCTGCGCCAATCTGGTGGAGTATTACACCGGCGGCAGACCGCTGGATGTGCAAGAGCCTATGCACACAGTTACAAGCCACGACCGGGAGGCGGTGGTCGCCGCCCATGTTGTAAAGTTCAAGGGTGACAACCTGGGGCATGGGGCAGATGAGCCGATGCAGACAGTGACCACCAGCGCCGGGGAGTTCGCCGTGTGCAAGGCGTATCTGGCAAAGATGCGCAGCGGTGACGATCTGGGCCACTGGCCCGAGATTCGCGCCCTGCTGAATGAATTCTGCGGCTATGCGCTGGCGGATGATGATGTGTTGCTGCTGGAGATCGGCGGCGCGCTGTACTACATCGCGGACATTGGGCTGCGGATGCTGTCTCCCCGCGAGCTGTACAACGCTATGGGATTCCCGCCGGATTACATCATTGACCGTGATTATGAGGGCAACGAGTACAAAAAGAGCGCACAGGTGGCGCGGTGCGGCAATGCCGTCTGCCCGCCGGTGGCGTCCGCTCTGGTGCGGGCCAACCTGCCGGAGTGGTGCGGCGTGACCATAACCACAATGGCGCAGCTGATGGACTGCGTGGCGGTGTAGGAGGGGGCAAAGGAATGAGCCTTGAAGTATGCCCGATGACGCTCAAGGAGGCGAACGCCTTTGTGGAGCAGCACCACCGACACCATAAGCCGGTGGTGGGACACAAGTTCTCCATCGGCTGCACGGACGGTATGAAGATCGTGGGCGTTGCCATTGTGGGCAGACCGGTGAGCCGACATCTGGATGACGGATGGACGCTGGAGGTCAACCGGTTATGCACAGACGGCACTCACAATGCCTGCTCGATGCTCTATGCGGCCGCATGGCGTGCGGCGCGAGCAATGGGGTACAAGCGGCTTGTGACCTACATACTGGACAGCGAAAGCGGCACAAGCCTGAAGGCTAGCGGGTGGAAATGCATCGGACAGGCTGGCGGCCTACGGTGGACGGGAAAGCGCCGGCCGGAGGTTGATTTGTACCCCGCGCAGATGAAAATACGGTGGGAAAAGGACGCATTTGACACGGAGGAATGAAAGGCAGGTGGGGCGCATGGCAAGCGGGAGCTATCGGCAGGTGTATGTGGTGTGCCCCTACTATGTGACGGACAACGGCAGAGACAGGATCGTGTGCGAGGGCCTGACCCCCGGCGGGCAGAACCAGACCTTTTACCAGAAGCGGCAGGACTACGCCTTGCAGATGGAGCTGTTCTGCTGCGGGGATTACTGGCGCTGCGAGATATGCGCCGCGCTGGATGCGAAGTATCGGGAAGATGAACCGTGAGACAAGAGGGGCTACGGCCCCTCTTTTGTCGTATGCGGTGGTGGGATAGAAATTGCTGTTCGGGGTTTGGTAACATGGTATACAGGACGGCACAGGCGCTGCCGTAAAAAGCGCCTGACCGCTGTAGGGCGGGACAAAGCTGCCATATGGCAGATGGTGTGCGCGGGAAAACGCCGCGAGGGTAGGACGCGCCGACGGCAAACGTCAGCGGTGGGAGACGGGCGCTTCAAAACAGGATTTTGTATGTAGGGGTGGTGTACTGTGGCGGCAAGGCTGACAGACCGGCAGAAAAAGAAAATACTGGCCGACTATGTGCAGCTTGGCAGCTACAACGCTACGGCGAAGATCAACGGCTGCTCCCTGAACACGGTGAAGAAACTTGTGCAGGAAAATGCAGACATTGCAGAACTGTGCATTCAGAAAAAAATGGAGAACACAACGGACATTCTGGCCTACATGGAGAGCCAGCGGAAAACGGTGTGTGAGATCATCGGAAAGGGGCTGGCAGCGCTGAACGACCCCGACAAGCTGGCAGAGGCCACGCCTGCCCAGATCACCACGGCGCTGGGTACGCTGATCGACAAGTGGACGGCGGTCAAGGACGCTGCGGACAGCAATGCCGCCCAGCTGACCATGGATGCGGAACTGGAGGAGTTCAGCCAATGAGACAGCTTGTGATACAGCGGCCCAACGAGCGGCAGGCGGTATTTCTGCGGGCCAGAGCAAAGCATATCGGCTTCGGCGGTGCCCGTGGCGGCGGCAAGAGCTGGGCCGTGCGCACCAAGGCCAAGCTGCTGGCGGCGCGGTATCCCGGTATCAAGCTGCTGATCGTGCGGCGCACCTACCCCGAACTGATGAATAACCACATCCGGCAGCTACGGACGGAGCTGCTGGGGGTGGCACGGTATAACGACAAGGACAAGATACTGGCCTTTTCTAACGGCAGCACCATCAATTTCGCCTACTGCGCCAAGGACGGCGACCTTGACCGGCTGCAAGGCACGGAGTATGACGTGATCTTTCTGGACGAGGCGACGCAGCTCTCCGAGTACCAGATGAAAACCATCACCGCCTGCCTGCGGGGCGTCAACGACTTCCCCAAGCGGGTGTACTACACCTGCAACCCCGGCGGACAAGGCCACCAGTACATCAAGCGGCTGTTCATCGACCGGCGGTTTGAGAGCGGTGAAAGGCCGGAGGACTATGTGTTCATCCAGAGCCGCGTCACCGACAACAAGGCGCTGATGGCGGCACAGCCGGACTACATCCAGCAGCTGGAAGCCCTGCCGGAGAAGCTGCGCAAGGCGTGGCTGGAGGGCGACTGGAACGTATTCGATGGACAGTTCTTTGAGGAGTTCGCCGACGATCCTGACCACTACGCCGACCGCCGCTTTACCCATGTGATAGATCCCTTCGAGGTGCCACCGGAGTGGACGATCTACCGGAGCTTCGACTGGGGCTATGCGCGGCCCTTCTCCTGCGGGTGGTGGGCCGTGGACTACGACGGGACGCTGTACCGCATTCTGGAGCTGTACGGCTGCACCCGCGAGGCCAACACCGGCGTGAAGTGGACGCCGGACAAGGTGTTTGCGGAGATTCACCGGGTGGAGACGGAACACCGGTGGCTGAAGGGCAAGCAGATACAGGGGGTGGCTGACCCGGCCATCTGGGACGCCGAGAGCGGAGAGAGCATCGCCGAGACGGCGGCGCGGCACAGGGTGTACTTCGCCAAGGCCGACAACAAGCGGCTGCCGGGGTGGATGCAGGTGCATTACCGGCTGGCCTTTGATGAGGCGGGCAAGGCCATGATGTATGTGTTCCGTGGCTGTAAGGCGTTCATCCGGACGCTGCCGGGGCTTCAATACGATGAGCACGCGGTGGAGGACGTGGACACCGACGGCGAGGATCACATTGCCGATGAGACCCGGTACATGTGCATGGCGCGGCCTATCAAGCCAAGGCTGGCGCCCAAGCGCGACCCCTATCTGGACAATCCCATGTATACGGCGCTGGACATTCCCAAGGAGGATGTACTGAGCGCGCCGGAGTTCATACCGATGCAGGTCAAGGAGATCGAATGATGGAAGAAAAAGAAGTCATGACAACGGAAAACACGCCGGTGCGGATCGGCATTGGTGTGGAGCAGCTGCGGGAAGCGGCTCAGACCCTGCGGAAGTACAAGCAGGGTAAGGCCAATCTGGAGCAGCGGGTGATCGACAATGAGGAGTGGTATCGGCTGCGGCACTGGGAGTGTCTGCGGCAGGGCAGCAAAAAGCAGCAGGTGGAGCCTGTGAGCGCGTGGCTGCTGAACTCTATCGCCAACAAGCACGCCGACGCCATGGACAACTTCCCCGCCCCCAACATCCTGCCCCGTGAGCCGGGGGACGTGAAGGAGGCGCGGCAGCTGTCGGCCATCGTGCCGGTGGTGCTGGAGCAGGCGGGCTTTGAGGCTACCTACTCCGAAGGCTGGTGGGACAAGATCATCGGCGGCACGGCCATCTACGGTGTGTTCTGGGACGGCAGCAAGCTGGGTGGGCTGGGCGACATTGCCGTGGAGCCGGTGGACATTCTGAATCTCTTCTGGGAGCCGGGTGTCACCAAGATCCAGAACAGCGCCAACGTGTTCCATGTGAAGCTGGAGGACAACGCCGCTTTGGAGCAGGCGTACCCTGAGCTGTCGGGCAAGCTGGGCGGCAATGGGCTGGATATCAGCAAGTATGTGTACGACGACACCGTGGACACCACGGAAAAAAGCGTGGTGGTGGACTGGTATTACAAGAAGAAGACTGGCGGCAAGACGGTGCTGCACTACTGCAAATTCGTGGGGGAAACGGTGCTGTACGCCACGGAGAACGAGAACGGCGAGGGCTGGTATGACCACGGGAAATATCCCTTCGTGTTCGACCCCATGTTCCGCGTGAAGGGAACGCCCTGCGGTTTTGGCTATATCGACATTGGCAAGGGTGCCCAGGAGTACATCGACCGCGGGGATCAGGCGGTGATGCAGAACATGCTGTCCAATGCCAAGCCCCGGTACTTCGTCCGCTCCGACGGCTCTGTGAATGAGCAGGAATATGCCGACATGACGAAGGATTTCGTGCATACCGACGGCAATCTGGGGCAGGACAGCATCCTGCCGGTGGTGGGCAAGGTGCTCAACAGCATCTATCTGAACGTGCTGGACAGAAAGGTGGACGAGCTGAAGGAGACCACCGGCAACCGGGACGTGTCCACCGGCGGCTCTACCTCCGGCGTGACGGCGGCCAGCGCCATTGCGGCCATGCAGGAGGCGGGCAGCAAGCTGAGCCGGGACGGCAACAAGGCGGCCTACCGTGCCTTCCGTGAGGTGGTGGAGCTGGTGGTGGAGCTGATCCGCCAGTTCTATGACCTGCCCCGTCAGTTCCGTATTCTGGGCGAGAACGGTCGGGAGGATTTCGTCAGCTACACCAACGCCGGAATCAAGCCTGTGTATCAGGGCATGGAGATGGGCGTGGATATGGGCTACCGGCTGCCGGTGTTCGACATTGAGATCACGGCGGAGAAGGCCAGTCCTTACAGCAAGCTGAGCCAGAACGAGCTGGCGCTGCAATTCTTCGGGGCGGGGTTCTTCAATCCCCAGATGACCGACCAGGCGCTGGCGTGTCTGGAGATGATGGACTTTGACGGCAAGGAGCAGATCATGCAGCGCATCAGCACCAACGGGACGCTGTATCAGCGTCTGATGATGGCACAGCAGCAGGCGGTGGCTATGGCCCAGCTGGTGGATATGAAGCTGGGCACCAACTACGCCATGCAGCTGCTGGGCGGTGCGCAGGGTACACAGCAGCCCATGCCGGGCAGCGTTCCCGATACCGGCAACAGCGGCGGCGAGAGCAGCGTGACCGCCAACGCCAGAAAGGAAGCGGCAGACCGTGCCGCGCCGGTGTAAGCCATGGTGCGGGTAGAATTTTCACGGTGCGGCGGCACCTATGTGCTGCGGATGACCGGCCACGCGGGACAGGCCGAAGCGGGGCAAGACGTGGTGTGCGCGGCGGCCACCATCCTGTGTTATACAGTGGCCCAGACTGCCCTTGACCTCTATGAGCAGGGGAAGCTCCGCAAAAGGCCACGGACAGACGTGAGCAAGGGCGACGCCACGGTAACGCTGTGCCCGCGGCAGGACGCGGCGGCGGAGGTGCTGGCGGCACTGCGGACAGTGGAGACGGGATTTGCGCTGCTCAGTCACCACTATCCTGGGTATGTAACATTCAGGCGTATGCCTTAATGATAGGATTCGCCCACCTGACGGGCAGATTACGGTTTCGCCCACCTACGGGCAGGAGGATACCATGAAAAATATGTACCGTTGGCTCGGTCTCCAGCTGTTCACAGAGGGGGACGGCGGCACAGCAGCGGGCACCGCGGGCGCGGCGGCTGGTACTGGCCAGCAGGCTGAACAGAACGCACCCGACGCCGGGGCGCAGCAGCAGGCAGAGCCTGCAAGAGATCTTGGCAAGGAATTTGACGCGCTCATCAAGGGCGAGTTCAAGGACGTGTATGCCAAGCGGGTACAGGACACGGTGACGCGGCGGCTGAAAGGCCCCAGTGCTGACGCGGAGAAATTCCGCGCCATGCAGCCGGTGATGCAGATGCTGTCCCAGCGCTATGGCGTGGACGCTGCCGATATCAAGGCGCTGTCTGCTGCCATCGAGGAGGACAACGCCTTCTATCAGGAGGAGGCGGAGCGTCTGGGCATCAGCGTGGATCAGGTGAAAGCCATCCGCAAGACGGAGCGGGAGAACCAGCAGCTGAAGGAGCAGCTGGCCGAACGGGAGAGCCGCCAGCGGATGGAGCAGAACATCGCCAAATGGTCGCAGGAGGCGCAGGCCATCGCGCAGAAGTATCCGGGACTGGATCTGGAGAAGGAGCTGGGGAACCCGCAGTTTTTCAATGCGTTGATGAACGGGGCCAGCGTGGAGGGCGCTTATTGGGGCCTGTACCACGACCAGCTGATCCCGCAGGCCATGCAGTACACCGCTCAGGAGACGGAGCGGAAGCTGGCGGCCAAGATCCAGGCACAGGGCCAGCGCCCCACGGAAAACGGTGCGGGCGCCGGTGTGACCATGAAGAGCGACGTGTCGAAGCTCTCCGACAAGGATATGGATGATCTCATCCAACGTGCAAGGAGGGGCGAGAAGATCTGCTTCTGACCTCTCCGGAAGGGAGATTTATGAAAACCGTTAAAGACTTTTTTATGATGGCGCTGGACATGCAGCTGTTTGCTGATGTGACCAACACCACCGGCTCCAACTCCACCGGCAACAACCTGTCGGCGGAAATGAAAACCTTTTATGACAAGGTGCTGCTGCGTGAGGCAGGCCCCAATCTGGTGCATAGCCAGTTCGGCCAGAAGCGCGACATCCCCAAGGGCAGCGGTAAGACCATTGAGTTCCGCAAGTTCAACCAGCTGCCCAAGGCGCTGACCGCCCTGACGGAAGGTGTGACCCCCAACGGCGGTGCGCTGGACGTGACCAGCCTGACCGCCACCGTGGCGCAGTACGGCTACTTCGTGCGTGTGTCCGACGTGCTGGATCTGACCGCCATTGACAATGTGATCGTGGAGGCCACCCAGCTGCTGGGCGCACAGGCGGGCGTGACCATGGATACCGTGGTGCGCAATCAGCTGTCTGCCGGCAACAACGTGCTGTTCTGCCCCACCGTGGCCAGCGGCACCGAGACCGCCGTGACGCAGCGCAAGAACATGAACACCACCAGCCAGCTGACCGTGAAGATGATCCAGAAGGCCGTTGCCACCCTGAAGAAGAACAACGTGCCGACCTTCAACGGCGACTATGTGGCCATCATCCACCCCTATGTGGCCTACGACCTGCAGCGTGACCCTGAGTGGATCGACGCCCACAAGTATGCCCAGCCGGAGAACCTGTTTACCGGCGAGATCGGCAAGGTGGCCGGTGTGCGCTTCGTGGAATCCACCGAGGCCAAGGTATGGAAGGACAGCGACTGTCCCCAGAAGTCCGCGGGCAGCGGCAGTGATCCCGCCACCTACTACGGCGTGTTCTCCACGCTGGTGCTGGGCAAGAATGCCTACGGTGTGACCGAGGTGACGGGCGGCGGCCTCCAGACCATCGTCAAGCCTCTCGGCGCCGGTGAAGATCCCCTGAACCAGCGCTCCACCGTGGGCTGGAAGGGCATCCTTACCGCCAAGATCCTGCTGGAGCAGAATATGGTGCGTATCGAATCCGTTTCCGCTGAGTGGAGCGGCACCGTGGACGCCAACTGACATACTGCGCGGCGGGGGATACGCTCCCCCGCCGCAGAAGAAAGGAGAACAACATGGATAATGAAAACCTGAACACCGCCCAGACTGCGCAGACCGCACAGGACACCCCTCAGACCGCGCCGGAGCCTCCCAAGAAGGCGGAAAAGCCAAAGAAGGAGAAGATGGTGAAGGTGCTGCTGCCGCTGCTGGAAAACGGCGACACGGAGCAGTATGTGGCCGTGAACGGCCGCAGCTTCCTGATCCGCAGAGGTGAGGAAGTGGAAGTGCCGGAGTGCGTGGCAGAGGTGCTGCGCCTGAGCGAGAAGCAGAAGCGGGAGGCGTACCGCTATCAGCAGGAGGCCATCCGCCGGAGTATGCAGGGCGGCGATATGTGAGAAAACAAGGGGGCCGGTGTGCCCCCTTTCTTCAAAAGGAGGGATGGGGCATGACCATCATGCAGGCGCTGGAGGCGCTGGACAGAGAAAAGCCCAATGTGTTCACCCAGGAGGATAAGATCGGCTGGCTGAACGAGCTGGAGGCTATGGTGACAAGGGAGATCGTGCGGTGTTACCGGGGCGGCGAGACGGCGGAAATCCCTGTGCTGGGGGACGACGTGGAAGCCCGGCTGACGGCGCCGACACCCTACGACAGGATGTACCCCCTGTATCTGGCGGCCCAGGTGGATCGGCTGAACGGGGAGCTGGGCAAGTACAACAACTCCATCACGCTGTTTATGGCGGCGTATGGGGAGTATCGCAACTGGTACAACCGCACCCACGAGAGCGTGGGCGCAAGCGTGAAATACTGGTAAGGAGGGGCGGCAATGCAGTTTCCCACACTGACAGAACAGGGGCAGAGCCGGGAGATGATCTCGACCTTTGCAGGCTATGACCACAATAGGAGCATTGCGGCCAACGCCTTTTATGACATGAAGAATATGTCCTCGGACGGCTATCCGCTGCTGCAGAGCCGCGCAAGGCGCGGCGTGGTGCGGCAGATGGAGACGCCCCAGGGGATTTTGGCCAAGGACGCTATGGCGTGGGCGGACGGCGGGAAGCTCTACTACAACGGGGCAGAGATTGTGGGCCTGACGCTGACGGAGGGCGAAAAGCAGCTGGTGAGCATGGGCGCGTACCTGCTGATCTGGCCGGATAAGAAGTATCTGAACACAAAAGACCTGACGGACTTCGGCAGTCTGGAAGCGAGCTACGAGAGCAGCGGCACGGTGACGTATCTTCTGTGCGGCGCGGACGGCAGCCCCCTGAGCAAGGTGTCCGCCACCAAGCCGGAGGAGCCAAAGGGCGGCGAATACTGGATCGACACCACGCAGACGCCCCACAGCCTGATGATGTGGAGCGAGAGCAGCGAGATGTGGATCGGCGTGGCGACGGTGTACACCAAGATCCAGGCGGTGGGCATCGGCAAGCCCTTCCAGGAGGGGGACGGCGTGGAGATCAGCGGTGCGGCCTATGGCGGCGACAGCGACGTGGTGCAGGCCCAATTTGAGGAGCTGAACGGCACGAAGATCATCTATGCCAAGGATGAGGACTATATCGTGGTGGTGGGCCTGATCGACCTGACCTATGAGCAGACGGAGGGCACCGTGACGGTAAAGCGGGCGGTGCCGGACATGGACTATGTGTGCGAGGCCCAGAACCGTATCTGGGGCTGCAAGTACGGCATGGTGGACGGCAAGGCCGTGAACGAGCTGTACTGCTGCAAGCTGGGCGACTTCCGCAACTGGCGGGTATACGCCGGTATCTCCACGGACGCCTGGGCCGCTTCTGTTGGTTCAGATGGGGCGTGGACGGGGTGCGCCAACTACCTGGGCTATCCTACGTTCTTCAAGGAGAATGTGATCCACCGGGTGGCCATCAGCGCCGTGGGCGCCCACCAGGTGACGGAGACGGTGGGCCGGGGTGTGCAGAGCGGCAGCTTCCGCAGCCTGTGCGTGGTGAATGAGGTGCTGTTCTACAAGTCCCGGACGGACGTGTGCGCCTATGACGGGAGCTTCCCCACCTCGATGGGGGCGGCACTGGGCGAGGAGCGGTATTCCGGGGCCGTGGGCGGCAGCTTCAACGGGAAGTACTACCTGTCCATGAAGGACAGCGGCGGGGCATGGCACCTGTTCTGCTACGACGCGGGGAAGGGCATGTGGCACCGGGAGGACAACACCCACGCCATGTGCTTTGCCGCCATGAACGACGACCTCTACTACATCGACGCGGACACAAAGAAGCTCATGTGTGTGCTGGGGACTCAGGGAACGCCGGAGACGGATCTGGAGTGGATGGCGGAGAGCGGCGTGATCGGGTATGAGTACCCGGACAAGAAGTATCTGAGCCGGTACAACATCCGGCTGCAGGTTGAGAACGGCGGAGAGCTGCGGCTCTACTGCCAGTATGATTCAGACGGCAGGTGGGAGCATGCCGGGACGGTGCACCGGAGAGGGACGGGGACGTTTACGGTGCCGGTGATCCCCCGGCGGTGCGACCACATGAAGCTGCGGCTGGAGGGCAAGGGCGTTGTGCGGGTGTTCTCCATTGCCAAGATTCTGGAGCTGGGGAGTGATGTCGGATGGTAGTGATTCCCTCTCCACCCATGCTGCAGGGGGACAAGGCCCAGCAGCTGCAGGACGTGCGGCGGTATCTCTACCGGCTGGTGGACACGCTGAACAGCAGCCTGAACAACCTGACGGCGGAGAATTTTTCCCAGGAGACGGCAGCGGCCCTGGGCGGGGCCACCCGGGAGGAGATGCAGCAGACCCAGGCGGATTTGAAATCCCTCATCATCAAGAACGCCAACGAAGTGCGCCAGACCATCGAGAAGGTGGAGCAGACGCTGCGGAGCGAATATGTGGCCATTTCGGACTTCGGCACCTTCCAGGAGAACATGGAGAACACCATCACGGCCACAGCGGCGGGACTGGAGCAGGAGATCAGCACACGCAGCGAGATCGTGAACAACTTCATTGCTGCCACCAATGGCTATATCCGCCAGGGCGTGGTGGGCTATGAGGGGCTGACGCCCATTATCGGTATCGCCATCGGCCAGGACATTCAGGTGACCGGCGTGAAGGAGACGGTAGGCGGCAAGGAGTATGAGGAGATCGACCGGAGCCAGAATATGAGCATCTGGACGACGAAGAAGCTGTCCTTCTACGTGAACGGCGGCGAGGTGGCGTATTTCGCCAACGACGCGCTGTATGTGACAGGCATCCACACGGGGACGGTGACGTTTCCCAACTGGGTGATAGACGACGGCAACGGGCTTTCGTTCCGTTGGACAGGAGGTAATTCATGAGCAGCTACAGCTGGGGAAGCGGGCCGACACTTACGGTCAACATCTCCGATAACATCTACCGCGTAAGTTCGGGCAGCACGTCATATTCCGGTTATGTGACGGTGTCATTGGGCGGATGCAGCGGCGGCAGTTACTTCGGCTATTATATCGACGTGACGGTAAACGGGACGAAGAAGCGGCTGAAGGAGAATTCGCCGGATCGCTGGAACAGCGGCGCGTACAGCGCCAGTTTCTATGTGGCCGGCAGTACCACCGCCAGCAGCGTCAGCATTTCCATTACCCTGGGCACCAACGCGCCCCGCGGCGGCAAGACGCTGACGTATACCACCAGCATCGGCTCCTATTCCAGCGGCAGCAGCGGCGGAGGAGGCAGCACAGGCCCTACGGCGGGGGCGTCTACCCCGACACTGAGCAAGAACGGGGCGAAGCTGGGGGAGAAGGTGACCATCTACACCAACCGGGGCGACAGCCGCTATACCCACAAGGTGACGTACACGGTGGGCGGGGAGACCGGCACCATCGCCACCGGGGTGGGGGCCAGCTGCGAGTGGACGCCGCCCACCAGCCTGATCGACAAGGTGACCACCAGCGGCGCGGCCTGCACCATCACCTGCATCACCTACTACGGCAGCACCAACAAGGGAACGGCCACGGCGCGGCTGACGCTGTATCCTCCGGATGGGGCGGCCCCCACGGTGACGGATGGGTGGATCAGCGCAGAGCGGGACAACAGCCTGATTCCCGGCATCAACGCCTGGGTGGTGGGGTATTCCAAGGTGAAGATCACCTTTGACCCCAGCAAGGCCAGCGGGAACTTCAATGCCACCATTGTGGGCTTCTCGGTGCAGTACGACGGGGAGACAGTGGCGGCGGTGGACAACACCGCTACCACAAAGGCGCTGACCGGCACGGCGGCCACGGTGCGGTGCATGGTGACGGACAGCCGGGGCAACACCACCACGGAGACGGTGGAGGTGGAGGCGCTGGCCTATGCGCCGCCCACCATCACGGAGGCCAGCGTTTACCGCTGCGACGACGCGCTGCTGGCGGCGGATGACGGCGTACATATCGCGGCCAGGGCCACGGCGGGCTGCACCGGGCTGAACGGGGAGAACACCGTGACGCTGACGGCGGCCTATAAGGCGCTGGACGCGGCAGACTACGGCGCGGAGGTGGCGCTGCAAAGCGGCGTGACGGGCATGGTGACGGGGAGCGCCGACATCTCCACCATGCAGAGCTACACGGTGCGCCTGACGGCCACGGACAAGGTGGGCAACAGCGTCACGTATACCAGGGCGGTGCCCACCAAGTCGGTGACATTCCACCTGAAAGGTGGCGGCAAGGGCGCGTCCTTCGGCAGCTACGCGCAGACGGACTGCCTGCACTGCGAGTGGGACGCGGAGTTTGCCGGGGATGTGAGCATCGCCGGGGCGCTGAAAGTGGGCGACAAGGCGCTGGCGGACATCATCAAGAGCGTGGTGACGCCGCTGCTGCCCAGTGTGCTGACCATTGACGCCATCTATCCGGTGGGCAGTATCTACATGTCCGTGACGGAGAACGCGAACCCGGAGACGCTGTTTCCGGGGACGTACTGGGAGCGGATCGCGGGAAAATTCCTGCTGGCCAGCAGCGAAGGCCTGTACGCAGTGGGAGCCACAGGTGGCGAAGCTTCCGTGATACTGACCGCCAGCCAGATGCCCAGCCACACCCACGGCGGCAGCATCGAGTCCGGCGGTGAACATAGCCACAGCTTTTCCGGCAACCAGAGCGGCGGCAGCAGCCGGACGGCAGAGGGCAAGGGCGCGTCCGACAGCCACTACACCTTCTACACCAGCACAGACGGCAGCCACAGCCACAGCCTGAGCATCAGCGAGGCGGGCGGCGGAGGGAGCCACAACAACATGCCGCCGTATCTGGTGGTACACATGTGGAAACGTATCGCAGGGCCGGAGACAACATAAGGAGGAAACGACAGTATGGCATTTTCTTATAAAGATTATCAGGAGAGCGACCGGGTCAAGAAGCTGGCGGAGCGGCTTGCGCAGCTGGAGAGCCAGAAGCCGGGAGACTGGACAGGCGGACAGTATGGCCAGCAGATGCAGGAGGCGCTGGACGCCATCAGAAAGCGGAAGAAGTTCAGCTATGATCTGAACGGCGACGCGCTTTACCAGCAGTACAAGGACAAGTATGTGCAGCAGGGCAAGCAGGCCATGCAGGACACCATGGGGCAGGCGGCGGCGCTGACCGGCGGCTACGGCAGCACCTACAGCCAGGCGGTGGGCCAGCAGCAGTACGATGCCTATTTGCAGAATCTGAACGATGTGGTGCCGGAGCTTTATCAGCTGGCACTGAGCCGGTATCAGATGGAGGGCGACGACCTCAAGACCCAGTACAGCCTGCTGGCGGATCAGTACCAGCAGGAATACGGCCAGTATCGGGATAAAGTCGGCGACTGGCAGACGGAGCGGAATTTCCTGTCGGGCCGGTATGATTCGGAACGGAATCTGGATTATGGTATGTGGGGCGACGCCAGAGACTTCGCCTACACCGACTATCGCAACGGCATTGCGGACGAGCAGTGGCGCAGACAGTATGAGGAATCCGTCCGGCAGTTCAACGAGCAGATGGCACTTTCCCGTGAGCAATTTGCATGGCAGCAGGCACAGGCGCAGGCGGCTGCGGCGGCAAAGAGCAGCGGCGTCGGGAGTTCCGGCGGCAGCAAGAGCAGCGGGAAGCAGCAAGATGCGGAGAACTATACTTCGTCTACGGCGCTGCGGCTGGCTTCGGCGTCCAGCGCCTCGACGCAGGGACAGCTTATGGCGCTGGAGTCTATGTATGAAAATGGCAATATCACCAAAAAACAGTACAGTGATTTGGTATATGCGCTGAAAAACCCCGGTAAGTAAGGAGGACGGCCCATGGGTTGGCAGGATATTTACAAGAAGAAAATGCAGGCAGCGGGCCTTGAGAACGACATCCGCAGCACGGACGATGTGCAGGTTTTTTATAGAAAAGAACCGGAGCAGTACGGTGACTGGCGGGACAGCTTCATGAAGAAAATGGAGGATTCCGGCTTGTCCGGTGATATCCGGCTGGGGCAGACGCAGACTGCCGCCAGACAGACCGTGACAGCACCGGCGACCACGACCACGGCAGCGAAAAAGCGGGAGAGACAGGTAGTCTCTCCCTACGGGACGTTTCTGGGCGGGTTCTCTTTTGCCAGAGGACGGCAGAAATCCGAAAAGGAACTGGCGGACGAACAGGCCCAGCAGGAAGCGTATATCAAGGAGTACCGGCGGCTGGCGGGGCTTGATCTGGACGATTACCGCGCAAAGGTGGAACAGGCCGGAAAAAAGGCACAGGAGAGCAAAGAACCGTATAATATCCACGCCTTTGGCGCGTATAACCCGCAAAAGACGGAAGCAGAGCGGGACTATGCCGCCAAGAAGGCCGACCTGAACAAGGCCGAGAGCATCCAGTATGATATCAAGGGCCGCGAGGCGCTGGACAATCTGACGGAGGATCAGACCGCTGCATTGGAGGTGCTGACAGACACAACAGGCGTTCCCGCAGCTGCTGCGCATGTCGATGCCGCGCGGAAACAGGCTGCGCGGGAGGCACTGCTGGCGTCCGGCTTTACGGAGGATGAGCTTTCGCAGCTGGTGAATTACTATCGAAATATCCCCAAGCGGGAGAAGAACGCGGAGCGGTACGCCAAGGTGCAGGAGATGGCGCGGAATGAGGGCGAGAAGTCGCCTATTGGCGGCACGCTGCTGTCTGTTCCGGCCAACCTTCTGAGCGGTGTAGGCGCTATCGACGCGGCGCTGCGGAAGCTGGCCGACCCCAACACGCCCACGGACTATAACGCCCCGGCCATGTTGCCCTATGCCTACGCCAGCGGTGTGCGGGGCGAGGTGACGAAAAACCTTCAGTATGACCACGGCGATGTGGCCGCATTTGCGTATGGCGTGGGTACGTCCATGCTGGACAGCGCGGCCACGGTGGCACTGGCGGCGCTGGGCGTTCCGCCTGCTGCCGCTTCGGCCACGCTGGGCGGCGCGGCGGCCACCGACGCGATGGTGGCGGCAAAGGATCGCGGACTGGACGACAGCCACGCCATTGTCACCGGTGTGGCGGCGGGCGTGATGGAAAGCTTCTTTGAGAAGGTAAGTCTGGAAAGCCTGATCCACATGAAGCTGCCCACGGGCACGGCAAAGCAGAAGCTGGCCGGAATGCTGAAAAATGCCGCCATTCAGGGCGGTATCGAGGGCAGCGAGGAGATGTTCACCGACCTTGCCAATTTGTGGTGGGATAAGGTGATCAACGGTGACATGGCCGACGTGGAGCAGCGGATCAATGCCTACATGGCAGGCGGCATGAGCCATCAGGAAGCACAGCAGAAGGTCGTGGGCGAGACGATCAAGGACATTGCGCTGGACTTCGGCGCCGGTGCGCTGGCCGGTGGCATTATGGGCGGCGGCAACATGGCGGTACAGACCGCCGTGCAGCACAGCAATGAGCTGACAGCGGAGCGGTATCGCCAGTTCTTGCAGGAGGCCGGGGTGCAGCTGGATGACCAGCAAAGCGCGGAGGACACGGCCTTGACAGAGGCTTCCGACAAGTACGGGGCGCAGGCGGAGGTGTTCCGCAGCACCTATGCCGAGGGGCAGGACGTGGCGCTGTATGATTCGGCGTACCGGATCGCCTATGAGTACGGCAAGGCGGGAGCCAAGGAAGAGGCCGTGATGCAGCAGGAGGATCTGAGCTATCTCAGCGAGACCCAGCGGAAGATCGCCTATATCGCAGGCCGGGAGGCTGCGGCGCGTGAAAAAGCCGCCCCGGTGAAGGGCGGCAAGGTGGTGTATGAAAAGGGCATTGACCGAAAGGCCTTTACGCCTATCCAGCGCACCAGCGTGAAGCTGGCAGAGGCCATCACCAAGGCGGTGAACGGCGAGGTACATCTTTATTCCACCACGCAGAACGCGGATGGTAAGCGTACCATTGACCAGAAGGACGTGGCGGCGCTGCTGGGCAGCGCGGAGAATGCGCCCAACGGCTTTTATGACCACAAGACCGGCAACATCTATGTGGATATCAATGCGGGCAGCAACGGCGAGGGAACCATCCTGTATACGCTGGGGCATGAGTACACCCACCTGATCCACCAGAACGCACGGGAGAGCTTTGACAAGCTGGCGGAATACCTGTTCTCCCAGTACGGCGAACAGGGCGTAGACGTGGACGCGCTGGTGCTGGCAAAGCGGGAAGCGCTGGGTGTGGACTATGAGACGGCCTATGAAGAGGTGGTGGCCGACAGCATGGAGGCCATGCTGACCGACACCAACGCCGCCGAGAAGATCGCCGCGCTGAAAAAGACGGACAAGACGCTGTGGGAGAAGCTGAAAAATCTGGTGAGCAAGCTGCTGGAAAGTGTGCGGGGTCTTTATCAGAACATGACGCCCAACAGCGAAGAGGGCCGGAAGGTGCGGCAGATGACGGACGCGCTGGACAAGCTGAGCGACCTGTTTGTGGAGGGGCTGGGCAATGTCCAGACCGTGGCAGAGACGGGCGAGGGTGTGAGCCAGCAGGCGCGGGATTACTCCTATGCGGCTTTGACAGCCAAGCCGGATATGCAGGTAACGACGGTGGACGACACCGCAAATTATGCCGCCAGCAGCGAGGCGAGAAAAAACATTATCGCCAGAGCCATTGCGGCGGCAAAGAAGGTAGGCAGCACCAACGAAAACGGGAATGCCGTTATTCATGTGGATGATACGGACACGGATGTGATCCTGAGTGCAAAGGGCTTGCGGCATGGCCTTGACCGCCGGTTTTCCACCAACGCCCCCGTGACCCTGAAAGCAGGAGAGATTCTGAAAAACGCCGTCCGTATCAATGAGCTGACGCCGAAGAAAGACACCGTTGATGCTTCCTATGTGCTGATCGGCGCTGCCAAAAATGCAAAAAACGAACCGTACATTGTACAGTTCGTTGTCAACAGGGCGTCCAATGAAGTGACTTCCGTGGATGTTTTGTATTCAATAGGCACAAAGAAAGAACCGGCTGCATTGCTGCCAGAGGTCACGGGCGTACCCGCTACTCTAACCGGTTCCACTATTAGTATATCCAGTTTGCTGGACTATGTCAACAAGTACTTTCCGGATATTCTGCCGGAAAGCGTCTTGAAGCATTATGGATATACGGCGCGTCCCGATGGCGAATTAGGCGAAAGCGCACTGTTTCAGAAGCGTGGAACATCTGACCGGGAAATCTTGACCACGACGGCGGAGGATTCCGTTAAAAACGAGCGGGAGCGGGAGCTGCTGGCGGAGTATAAGGATAAGGTCGGACGGCTGGAGGGGTATGAAGCCCGCCTGTCGGCCAACCGGGCGGAACTGACGGGACTTTCTCTCGCCGACGGGAAGAAGAACGCCAAGCGCATTGCGCAGCTGAAGGACGAGATCATCAAGGACACCAACCGGGTGGAGATTGTGGAGAGCCAGCTGAAGGAACTGGAGGGCCGCCGAGGGCTGCAAGACCTGCTGGGCCGGGAGAAGGACGCTATCCGGGTGCAGCAGGAGACACGGATGCAGGAACTGGAGGAAAAGCTGGCGGAATACCGGGAGAAATACGGCGTGTTCCCCGGCGGCGAAAAGGCGGCGCGGGATATTCAGCTGCCCAAGAAGAGCAGCGAGGACGAAAAAATCTCCCAGACGGTGCGGACGGTACTGGAGGCCAAGGCCACGCCGGAGGAGATGGTGCCGGATATCGAGACGCTGGCGCTGGAGGGCAAGTACTCCTATGAGGTGTATTCCGACAAGGCGGCCATTGCCGACGCCAGCCGCACGATCAAGCGTGTGGGCTGGGCGCAGGCGCTGACTGACTGGAAGTCGGCCATGAAAGCCGGCAACGTGTCCAAGAAGAACACGGCCATGGGCTGGGCGCTCTATAACAACGCGGCCAACAGCGGCGACACGGAGACGGCGCTGGACGTGCTTTCCGACATGGTGCAGCACCAGCGGAGCGCGGCGCAGGCTTTGCAGGCCACCCGGATTCTGAAGCAGCTGTCGCCGGAGACGCAGCTTTATCAGGCACAGCGCAGCATTGCGAACCTGCAAACACAGTTGAACGAGGAATACGGCGACGACAAGGCCCCGAAGCTGAAGATCGACCAGACGCTGGCGGAGCAGTTCATGAAAGCCGCCGATCAGGCGGAGCGGGACGCGGTGCTGGCAAACATCTACCGGGATATCGGCAAGCAGATGCCCTCCCGCTTCAAGGACAAATGGAACGCATGGCGGTATCTGGCCATGCTGGGCAATGTCCGCACCCATGTACGGAACGTGGTGGGCAACGCCGGATTTGTTCCGGTGGTGGCAGCCAAGAACGTGGTGGCGACGGGCATTGAAAAGGCGGTATACCGGCTGTCCGGCGGGAAGATGCAGCGCAGCAAGGAATTTGTGACCGGCAAGGGCGGCAAGGCGCTGCTGGAGGCGGCGGCGCAGGATTACGCCAAGGTGGCGGACGTGGCTATGGGCGGCGGCAAGTACAGTGATTTTGCCAACGCCAACAAGTATATTGAAGAGGGGCGGGTGATCTTCAAAATCGTCAAGCCCCTTGAGGCGGCGCGAAAGGCCAACAGCAGGGCGCTGGACAGGGAGGACGCATGGTTCTCCAAGCCCCACTATGCCTACGCCATGGCGCAGTACTGCAAGGCCAACGGCATCACGGCGGAGATGATCGCCAAGGGCGGCGACAAGGTGGTAAAGGCGCGGGAATACGCCATCAAGGAAGCGCAGAAAGCTACCTATCGGGACACCAATGCCTTTTCGCAGGCTATCAGCGAGCTGGGCCGCATGGGCCGGAACAGCAAGAACGGCGCGAAGCGGACGATCGCCACGGTGATGGAGGGTATTCTGCCGTTCCGCAAGACACCGGCCAACATTCTGGCGCGGGGCGTGGAGTACAGTCCCATCGGACTGCTGAACGGCTTCAAGCAGGCCATTTTCGATGTGCAGAAGGGTACGAAAACGGCGGCGGAAGCCATTGACGCCATTTCGGCGGGCCTGACGGGTACGGGATTGCTGGCGCTGGGGCTCTTCTGGGCGGCACAGGGTGTTGTGCGGGGTCACGGCGACGACGATGATAAGGAAAACGACTTCATGGAGCTGGCGGGGCATCAGGCGTATGCGCTGGAGCTGCCCAACGGCACCAGTATCACGCTGGACTGGCTGGCACCGGAATGTCTGCCGTTCTTTGTGGGGGTGAACCTGTGGGAACTGACGGACGGCGGGGATAAGCCTGCCACGATGGCGGACTGGCTGACGGCGATATCACAGGTGTCGGAGCCGATGCTGGAAATGAGCTGCCTGCAAAGTCTGAACGATGTGTTCGATTCTGTGGGGTATGCCAGCAGCAACGGACTGCCGGGGCTGCCCACGGCACTGGTTAACGCAGCCACCAGCTATGTATCACAGGGCATTCCCACCATTCTGGGGCAGGCAGAGCGCACGGGCGAGGGGCTGCGGTACACCACGTTCACCAGCAAGAACTCCAAGCTGACCAACAACGTGCAGTATGCGCTGGGACGGGCCAGCGCCAAGATCCCCATCTGGGATTACAGCCAGATCCCCTATATCGACGCATGGGGCCGGACAGAGAGTACGGGCGAAGTAGGAACGCGGGCCTTTAACAACTTCCTGAACCCGGCCTACACCTCCACGGTGGACATGAGCGCGATGGAGGAAGAACTGCTGCGGCTTTATGAGGTCACGGGGGAGAATGTATTCCCCTCGCGGGCAAAAAAATACTTCAATGCAGACAATCAGGAGATCAACCTGACAGGTGAGCAATATGTGACATACGCCCAGAAGAAGGGCGGCGAGGCGTACAAGTGGCTGACGGAGCTGACGCAGAGCGCGGCCTACCGCAATATGAGCAATGAGGAGAAGGTGGAGTGCATCGACTACATCTATAAGGCGGCCAACGAGGTGGCAAAGGCCAAAGTGGTCAGCAGCTACGAGCCGACCAAGTGGGTGAAGGAGGCCCTGAAGGGCGGCGGTGTCGTAAACGCGGCGATTGCCAAGGTGAAAGAGAAATAGGCATTGACAAGAGCAAAGCGGCGGTGGGATAGAGTTTCCACCGCCGCTTCTGTTATGCTCTTTATAAAAAGGGAGGGATGGACATGAGCAATCTGCCCAACGCGGAGCAAAGCCCCCGCGTGGTAAACGGTGTAATCAAATGGTACGAGGGCGATACCTTCACCATGGATCTGGGTCTTGGACTGACGGATCAGGACGGGGAAGCGGTGACGCTGAATGCAGCGGACACGGTAAAGGTGACGTTTCGGGATAAAGGGGAGAACGAGGTGAAGGAATTTTCTTTTACCAACGTCAGCAAGGCCACGGTGACGCTGGACTTTAACGCGGCGGTGACGGCACTGTTCCCCAAAGGCAGGTACACCTATGACGTGGATGTTACCCATGGGTATCGCACGACGATTGCCCACAGCAATAAGGTGGTGGTGGAATGAGGCTCGATATTCAGGCGGTTTTAAGCCCGCAGTTCAAGGCACGGCTGAACGGCACGATCTCGCGGGGGCTTCAGGTGGTGGATATCAACGAGGACACCGGTCATCTGATCCTGACACTGACGGATGGCCAGACGGTGGATTTGGGCAAGGTGGTCGGCGATACCGGCCCGCAAGGCCCCAAGGGTGACACAGGCGCAACAGGCCCGCGCGGCCCCGCAGGAGCGCAGGGCGCGAAAGGTGACACGGGCGCACAGGGGCCGAAAGGCGATACCGGCCCCGCAGGTGAAAAAGGTGAGAAGGGCGACGCCTTTACTTACGCAGACTTTACGGTGGCGCAGCTGGCGGCGCTGAAAGGTGAAAAAGGCGACAAGGGAGCACAGGGCGAACAAGGCCCGGCAGGCCCCAAGGGGGAGACCGGAGCACAAGGCCCCACCGGCCCCAAAGGAGACACTGGCCCTGCTGGCGACAGCTACACGGTAAAGGGCCTGTATGCCACGCTGGCGGCTTTGCAGGCAGCCCACCCTACAGGAAGCGCCGGTGACGCATGGTTCGTGGGTACGGCGGACAGCAACACCGTGTATCAGTGGGATGTGGACAAGGCGGCATGGGTGAACGTGGGTGCGCTGAAAGGCCCCAAGGGCGATACCGGCCCTGCCGGTGCAAAGGGCGATACCGGCGCACAGGGGCCGCAGGGTGATACCGGCCCTGCTGGCCCGCAAGGGCCGCAAGGCGAGAAAGGCCCACAGGGCAGCCAAGGCGCACGGGGTGCGGCGGGTATAGTCGTCAGCACTACGGAGCCGACGGACGAAAGCCATCCGGTGTGGGTGAACCCGGAGGGGGAAAACACGCCGCTGCCCGGTGACAGCAGGTTTGAGCTGATCGAGACGATTACAATAGCGGAGGACACGAATATTATCGAGCGGACGGCGGAGCCGGACGGCACCGCCTATAATTTCCACAGTATGGCGCTTCGGGTAACGTTTCCCACAAGTAAGGCAGAATCGAGTGTAACAAATTTCCGTGTCAGCATGTTCGTAGATAAAACGAACACAACCGAGCCAATTGACGCGTTCCGCACATTTAAACTCAACCAGTACACAAATATTTTGACTGTACTGACAGAGAGCCATTATGGACTGTACGTCACACAAATGTCAGATGTAACGTCGAATCGTGGGCATTTGGGTGGTTTTCCCACGATTATTTCGTCTGATTACCGTTTTGGCACCGGCATATGGAAGCTGGCAATCCAGACAACGCTAAGCAACGACCTCTACGCCGGTACGGTTGTTGAAATCTACGGTGTGCGGCAGTGAAAGGAGGATAAAAGCATGAATCCATGGTGGTTACTGTTAATTATTCCGGTATCGGCAATGACAGGGTTTGTCTTTGCTGCAATCCTGACGGTAGGAAAATGGAGTGAGGAGGGCAGTGAATGACAATACCGATCGTAAATGTCTGGGATGACGACCAACAGAAATATGTGCCGATCCGGGCGATAATCGGCCCGCGCGGGGAGAAAGGCCCCAAGGGAGATACCGGCCCCGCTGGCGCGAAGGGTGATACCGGCGCACAAGGCCCACAGGGGCCACAAGGAGAGACTGGCCCCCAAGGCCCGAAGGGCGACACCGGCCCTGCCGGAGCCGACGGCGCTCCCGGCGCGAAGGGCGACACGGGCCCGCAAGGCCCCAAGGGCAACCCCGGCGAAAAGGGCGACGCCTTTACCTACGCGGACTTCACGGCGGCGCAGCTGGCGGCGCTGAAGGGCGAGAAGGGCGACAAGGGTGACACCGGCCCCCAAG